>Ga0214473_10000457_pt1 | contig 57546 bp, 36 predicted proteins | sample RVTome_7_FD_203509 | JGI IMG/M metagenome (GOLD analysis project Ga0214473, IMG submission 203509) | Soil microbial communities from uranium-contaminated site in the Upper Colorado River Basin, Wyoming, United States - RVT98D197 | ecosystem: Environmental > Terrestrial > Soil > Contaminated >... | reverse complement strand
CTTCTATTGGTTGAATGGGCCCGGATTGGGGAAACAGCCCGCCGATGGACCCGATCCCAATTTCTACGATGAGAAGCTCAGGTGGCTCATCTTTGACGCGCCGCAGCCAATAGTGCCATTTCAGTTCTACACATCCAGCTCCGGGTGGAACCCGCCGTGGCCCGGTTTCTATCCCATGCCCGAACTCAACACCACAGATGCCGTGCCATTCCTGATCGATGTTCTGCTCAACGGTCCGGACTGGTCGGATGAGAGACTCCTGACGGCTTACGGCGGCATTGGCCCACATATCGCAAGGTGTTACGCCGCCCTTTGTCTCGGGGCCATCGGCGATCTGAGGGCCCTTGAGCCGTTGGTCGAGACTCTTGAGCATGGCGATTACATGGAGGGCAAGTACACGATTGCCTACCATCGAAAGGATGAGCATAACATCAGGAGCTACGCTGCATTTGCCCTCGGCCTGCTCGGCGACTGCCAGGCGGTCGATCCACTGATGGAGTCACTCAAGAGGGAGAGATGGCCTCACTGCATCTACTCGTTAGCCAGGCTGCGGGCGTTCCGCGCTGTCCCGACGATCATCGAGGTACTCTCGCAGTCCTCCTACGTCGGAGGGGATCTTCACCGCACTCTTCAATACATGCTGAAGACAGATTTCACGATTACCCGGGGAGAAGCCGGTTATGTGATAGACGTATTTCCCGAGCTTGGGCAGATCGATTCCAGAGATGTTCACAAGAAGCTGTGGTTACACTGGCTGGAAATCGGCCCCGAATACACGCGGAAGCAATTTGAGACCTATTATGCCCAGCGAAAGGCTGCAATCGAGGAAAATCCGTTGGATGACGCCAGACACCGCTATCTCCAAACCCAGATGCTCAAGGGCGGCGTCGCCACGCTGCCATACCTCATGGAGAAGATGGAGCAGGGCGACAACACGCTCGTGCCCGCCCTGGCAACCTTGACCGGTGACTACTGGACCACAATCTTGTGCGGCCCATCGGAATGCATCCAGTGGTGGAGACAGCACCAGCGGGATTGGCTGATTTTCGAGCACCCATTGATGGCGGGCTGTCTTCGCGTCCCGCCGGACTATCCAACCATCCAGGCAGCCATCGACGACGCCAACACCAGCGACATCGTTCTCGTCGCCCCCGGCATCTATACAGGTGACGGTAATCGCGACATCGACTTCAAGGGCAAGGCGATCACCGTCAAGAGTGAGCAAGGCCCTGAGACCTGCATCATCGACTGCCAGGGCACGGAGAGCGGACCTCATCGCGGTTTCGACTTCCACAGCGGAGAAGGGCCGAACGCGATCCTGGACGGCTTCACGGTCACCGGAGGCTTTGTTCCAGGTATCCTTCAGATTGGAGGCGCTGTTCGGTGTCAGAGGCCTGAGGGTGTACGAGCCTATGTGAGCCCCACGATCACCAACTGCATCTTCCGGGGGAACACGGCTGTGGCAGGTGGAGCAATCGGTCTCCATGGATCACAGGCGGTAATCAGCAGCTGTATCGTTTGGGACAATACGGCTATTGCCTCCGGGGGTGGCATTTACTGTGCCTACAGCTCGGGGCCCAGGATCATCAACTGCACCATATATGGAAACCGTACCGAGTACGGTGGAGGATTATGCTTGGGCCTTGGGGAAGGTCCGTCGCCCGCCTTGGTCAAGAACTGTATTCTATGGGGCAACATGTCCTTCTCGGGGAGCGAGTCGTTTTGGCAGGCACCCTACGGCTCTCCCGCCGGGAGTGTCCCTCTGGAGATCGAGTACAGTTGCTTCTTCCCCGTGAAGTTGCCTCCATCGGACGGGCTTCTTCCGAGGACTATGATCACGGAGCGCAACAACATCTACGTCGACCCGCAGTTCGTTGATCCGAATGCCGGCGACTTCCACTTGAAGTCTCAAGCCGGACGTTGGGACCCTGTCAGCAGCAGTTGGGTCAAGGATGATGTAACGAGTCCCTGTATCGATGCAGGCGATCCGAATAGTCCTGTCGGCGATGAGCCGTTTCCGAATGGCGGGCGGATCAACATGGGCGCTTACGGCGGCACTGTGGAGGCGAGCAAATCGTACTTTGGCAGGCCGCTGTGCAGGAGCGTCATCGTGGGTGACATCAATGGTGACTGCCGCGTGGATTTCAGGGATTTCGCCCTGATGGCCATGAGCTGGCCCGAAGGGTTGGCAGCCGAGGTGGACCAGCGAGACGAAATACCTGAGCCACGATCCCCTTCTCCTGTACGGTTGTCGCCCCGTTGATCCAGCGGGCCGAATAGAATATGATGGAGTTGCTTTTCCAGAGTCCTTTCCTGGTGCCGGGACCGGACCGCAGGAGGGAGCATCTTGCTCTGTGGGAGTCTCCGGTGAGGAAGGTGTGACATGCTCGAATCCGTCCGATACGTGCTGCTCGCTGTGGCGATTGTCGATTGCGCCGTTGCCGGTGAATTGTCGCAGCAGAGCGGCGTCCCGCTGTTCATCAATGAGGTCATGGCAGCCAACGGCAGCGTCATTGCAGACCCGCAGGGGCAGTACGATGACTGGATCGAGGTCTACAACGCCGGAAATCAACCGATTGATACTGGGGGGATGTACCTGACCGACGATCTGTCGGACCCGACGAAGTGGCGGATTCCCACGAATAATCCTGCTGCGACCACGATTGCGGCCGGGGGATTCTTGGTCATCTGGGCGGATGATGACACCGCCGATGCCGGACTGCACGCGGGTTTCAAGCTCGGTGCCGAGGGTGAGGAGATTGCCCTCTGCGACAAAGACGGGACCACGCTGATTGACTATATGGCACTTGAGGCTCTGGCGGGGGACACCTCTTACGGCCGGCTCCCCGATGGGGGAGCATGGCAGTTCATGGTGCTTCCAACTCCGGGCGGCTCTAACCTCCTCGCCTACGCCGGCGCCGTCGCGGACGTGGAATTCAGTCACCAGCGCGGCTTCTACGATGCGCCCTTTGACGTGGCCCTCACGTGCGAGACGCCTGGAGCCACGATCTACTATACCGTCGATGGCAGCGAGCCATCCGTCGGCTCACATGGTCCTCCAACCGGCAGGGTCTATGCCGGCCCCATTCGAATCGTGAGGACGACCTGCCTGCGGGCCGTCGCCCTCAAGACGGGCTGGCTGTCCGCCAGAAGCGTCACTCACACGTACATCTTCCTGTCGAACGTTCTGGTGCAACCGGTGAATCCTGCAGGGTTCCCCTCGGCGTGGGGCTCGAAGGCCGCGGACTACGAGATGGACCCCGACATCGTGAAGGACGCCCGGTACGCTCCCCTGATGAAGGACGCGCTTCTGTCGATTCCATCCATGTCGATCGTCACCAGTCTGACGGACCTGTTCGATTCGCAGAAAGGCTTCTATGCCAATCCGACCCAAAGAGGGGTTGCCTGGGAAAGGCCGTGCTCGGCCGAGCTGATCTACCCCGACGGCGCGCCGGGGTTCCAGGTCAACTGCGGCATCCGTGTCCAGGGTGGAGCTTTTCGCAGTTGGGGCTACACGCCGAAGAAATCGCTCCGGCTGCTGTTCAAAAGCATCTACGGGCCTTCTGAGCTGCGCTATCCCCTGTTTGGCGACGAGGCCGTGGACCACTTCAACACGATCACGCTGCGAGCCGGCGCCAACGACGGATACTCGTGGAATTCAGCCCGATACACGGAGCAGTACACTCGCGATGAGTTCGGGCGCAGTCTGCAACTGGCGACCGGCAATCTCGGCTCGCACGGGACCTTCGTGCATCTCTATGTGAACGGCCTGTACTGGGGCCTGTACAACCCATGCGAGCGGCCCGATGCCTCGTTTTGCGCCAGTTACTACGGAGGGGACGAGAACGACTGGGATTCACTCCACGACGGCGCTCCCGGGACCGGGGACACGGCCGCCTGGGGCCAGATGCTCAGCCTGTGCCGGGCGGCGGCGACATCCAACGAGGCCTACCAGCGGCTGCAAGGCCGCAATCCCGACGGCACGCCCAATCCCGCCTACCCGATTCTGCTGAACGTGACGAATTACATCGACTACCTGATCGTCAATCTCTGGGGCGGCAACTGGGACTGGCCCTGGAAGAACTGGTACGCGGCACGCGACCGCACGACCGGCAGCACGGGCTTCCTGTTCTACTGCTGGGACTATGAGAACACGATGGGCAACAACCGGAGCCGATCCCCGCTGGACAAGAACGCACTGAACAACAACTTCTCGTCAGCGGGCGAGCCGCATCAGTACCTCAAGCAGAACGCCGAGTACAGGATGCTCTTTGCGGACCGCGTGCATCGCTTCATGTTCAATGAGTCGGTCCTGACGCCCACGCCGCTGATCCGCCGCTACGAGAGTTTTGCGGCGACCGTCGAGAAGGCGATCATCGCCGAGTCGGCGCGATGGGGCGACCAGAGCGTCTCGCAACCGCTCACGCAAGAGGATTGGCTCAACGAGCGCAACTGGATCCTCACGACGTATCTTCCCCAGCGAACGAGCATCGTGCTGAACCAGTTCCGCAGCGCGAGCCTATACCCAAACGTGGAAGCGCCTGCATTTTACATCAACAGCAACTATCAGCACGGCGGTCACGTCACGTCCGCCGACAGTCCCTCGATGAGCAGCAGCGGCGCCGCCATGTACTATACTCTCGATGGGAGCGACCCGCGATTCTCGGCTCAGCCGGGCAACACCGGTTTGGTAATCCTTGTGGCGGAGACTGCGGCCAAGCGGGTGCTCGTCCCAATAGGTGCGATCGGCGACGCATGGCGAGGCGGCCAGCCATTCGATGACGCCGCCTGGACCCTCGTCACAGGCAGCCCCGGGGGCGTCGGCTACGAACGCAGCACCGGCTATGAGCAGTTCATTTCCTTCGACACAGCCGGACAAATGTACAACACCCAACAAAGCTGCTACATTCGCATTCCCTTCACGCTCGACCACGACCTTGGCGCATCCGACACCGTGCAATTGCGGGCCCGTTACGATGATGGATTCATCGCCTACATCAACGGGACCGAAATCGCCCGAGCCAATTTCACGGGCGAACCGGCGTGGAACTCAGGAGCAAGCGCCCAGAACCCGGACATCGACGCCGTGATTCTCGCGGAGATCAATGCGCCGGACGCCAAGAACGCGATGAAACGAGGACAGAATATCCTGGCGATTCAGGCCCTGAATGCCGGGGTTTCAAGCTCGGACTTCCTGTTCAGCGTCACACTCGCTGCCACCCCAAGCGACGCCGGCGGCGGGAACACTTCCACTGGGGCAACCAGGTACACTGGGCCGATCAAGCTCAGCCACAGCGCCCGAGTCAAAGCGCGCGCGTTGAGCGGCACGACTTGGAGCGCGTTGAACGAGGCGGTCTTCGCCGTGGGGCCGGTGGCCCAGACCCTGCGGATCAGCGAGATCATGTATCATCCCGCCGACACCGGAGATCCCAACGATCCGAATACGGAATTCATCGAGCTGACCAATATCGGCGCCGAGACGATCAACCTGAATCTCGTCGGATTCACCAACGGGATCGATTTCACCTTCCCGAGTTTCGATCTGGCGCCCGGCGGTTATTGCCTCGTGGTCAAGGATACAGCGGCATTCGAAGCGAACTACGGCACAGGCTTGCCCGTCGCCGGTCAGTACGCGGGCAGCCTGAGCAACGCAGGCGAGCGGCTCGAATTGCTGGACGCTGTGGGCACTGTCATTCACAGTTTCCGCTTCCAGGATGACTGGTTCGATGCCACCGACGGCGAGGGCTTCTCCCTCACGGTGAAAGACCCCCGCGCAGACCCGAATACGCTGGAAAGCAAAAACGCCTGGCGGCCCAGCGCCACGATGGGCGGTTCGCCCGGCGCAGATGATAACGGTTAAGTGACACTGTTTGCACCCGTGGCCATCAATGAGTAGGCTAGTACCCGAGGCTTCCCCAGCACCCCCTCTGCATCTGGTGGAGTTCTTGTAGCCCCTCTTCCGACGTCGGCCTCCAATTTATGTCAGGCCCCATGTTTTCCCGGCTTCTGGCCTGTTCTATCGTATCGGTGCCCTTCCACTTCCAGTGCTCCACGTGACCATCCGCGTAGGATACGGTCGTTCCGTCGCCGTGGCGGACTGGAGGATTATCGAACCATTTCTCATCTCTGTACCAGACGGCGTACGCATCCGAAGTCATAAATCCTTCATCGATGAAAGCGAGTCTCATAGCGGTGTTCGGCTTGATCTCGGTCATCTTCTTGACGTGTGCCCCTTTTACCCCCTGGACCCACGTATGATTGACGGCGTTCATGGAGAACATGAGGGAATAAGTCAGGGCCTGACCGCGCCGCCCCGTCGGACACTGGTAAAGGTTCTCATTTTTCACGTAAGGGAACAAGGCGCCGCGCCGGATATCTTGTCTCTGGGCATCGTAGTCGGTCGGGTGGAAACCATCGATCCACGCAAGCTCGTTCCTGTGATCTCCCCAGCCTTGATTGCTGTTGCTGAAGCCCGTTGCCCCGTTGACGAGCCTGCCGTCGCTCTCGTCGGCGTACATGATCCAGCCGAGCGTCAACTGCTTGAGATTGCCCAGGCAGGAGGCCCGCTTGCCCTGTTCCTTTGCACGACTCAGCGCGGGCATCAGGATCGCCATGAGAAGCGCGATGATGGCAATGACGACCAGCAGCTCGATGAGGGTGAAAGCTCTTCGTGTGCTCATAACCATGCTCCTCTCAAGGCCCTTGTATTCCCAGGTCCGGCACCTGTTTCCCTGGATAGGTATAAGATGCACAGGGATGGGCGTATGTTCCCATATTCTTGCCCTATTCTACCGCGACTACGCAACTGCCGCAACGTCCGGGACGCAAAACATCAAGGTTTTTGTGACAGGGTAGCGGAAATCCCACCATCATGGCGGGCTTTGACGGTGTCTGTGCGGTCATCAAACTGCACGGCGACCATCGGGCCATCGGGGGTTTCATCCAGTCGAACGCCGGCAACTTGCGGCCGGCCACCCGGTCCTACAGGCTCCAGGACCGCGGCAAAACGCACATCCCGGCCGTTTCTGCCGAGGATGACCATGGGGACCCGGTCATCCACCGAAGCGCCCACCCCGTCGCCGGTCGTCACCACCGTGCCCGGCGAGTCCGCCATGGTCAGGTGCATCGTCACGTTCCCATCCTCAAATCGGGTCCGAATCGGCTCACCAGTCGTGCCCCGCCTGGCATTCTGGATATACTCGCCGCCCGGGTAGTCCGCCGCCGGTGTCACGCTGTCTTGAGCCTGATCACAGGCGACGCGGGCGCCTTTGTTGTGGTACAGCCAGTCGAACCGGTGATCGCCATCCGAGTGCAGTTCATCGAGGACGAGCAGGTAGGCGCCGGTCATGAAGAGCAGGCGTCTGTGTTCCACGCCCGGGCAAGCGTCGCGGCAGCTTGCCGCCACGGCGGTGTAGCCATCCTTGCGATCGAACAGCTCCAGCTTGCCGGCGGCGGGCTTCTGGCTTCGCCCGTCCACCAGCACCGTGTTGTGCGAGATCGTGGCCTTGTACCAGTTCGCGTGGATGGGCAGGCGGTAGGCCTGGCTGGCGGCGCGGCCCGGATCGACGCCAAGCTCTTTGCCAAAGCCGAAGAGGACGAAGCTCAGTTTATCGTAGTGACCGTGAAAGCCGCCATAGGGTCCGAACGTCATCGCGGCCGTCAGTCCCGCCGGACCCGGCACCCTCAGAATTGCGTGCCCCGCGTCTTCGAAGGCCATGCTCTGCAATACGGGCAACTCGGCGGGCGCCTCAGTAGGACGCCCCAGGAGAATGCTCTCGAAACTCCGCCTGGCGCCCAGGAGCGGCAGAAGCTGCGGGTCTCGATAAGCATGGTAGGCGGGCTCGAACATGCGACCGACCCGCTTGACGGATGAGTTGACATCGTCGCCGAACCGCGGGAGCATCCCATCGGCCATCGCGTAGTAAACCGGCAGCGTGAACATCTTTTTGAGCCGCTCGTGGCCCCACAAGTCTATGTTCAGCCGCCGGGCCGTCTCGGCCATCTCGATCAGCGCACTGAGCGTGTAGAAGTGGTACCCCCAACTGTTCTCATACCACATCCCCTCCTTCGAGACGGAGACCTCCATCTGGTAGTGGAATCCGTTCCGCTCATCCGTGATCGCCTTTTGGACCCAGTTCGGGTCGTGGACCAGGGCGCCGCCCCAGAGCATCGCGGCGTTGTGCCACGTCTGCCAGTTGCTCTTGCCCGCTTTGTTCCGGTCGATGTTTGTGAGCATGGGCAGGAGCAGACCCTCGCGGATCTTGCGATGGTCGGCTGTCGAGAGCACGTTGCAGTCGTGGATGAGGTCGTATGCCGGGCCGACACGAGTCGCCATGCTCGCCGCCTCGTTCAGCGTCTGCTCGAACAGGTGCCCGCCCGCTCTTCCCGCGCCCGTCGTATCTGTCTTCAGCGAGTTGTCGTGATAGGGATACTGCGAGTATCGCTCCGCATAGCCGAGCAGGACCCGGGCGGCGTACTCGGCGAATCTCTTCTCTCCCGAGACTGCGTATGCCCAGGCGGCTGTCGCCATGCGCTGGAGATTGCGGTTGTGCTCGTGCGCAAAGATCACATCGTCGTACGGCGGCCCGGAATAGACCTTCTTGCACTTGGGGCACTGGTGATGAGTTGCGTCCGTCGTGCGCAGCGCAACCTGGCATTTGTCGCACTGGTACCACTGATTGTGCTGGCCGCCTCGCGGCGGGAAGTGGATCGGATCAGCGATGACTCGCTCGGCATCCGTCACATAAGCGGCGACGACACCATGCTCCACGCCTTGGCCACGGTACGCCTGCCGCAATCGCTCCAGTTCATCCGGCGTACACGCCAGATGCGGGTGCCCACATTCCGGAAGAACAACCTTCAAACCAGACTGGGCACTCGCACGCCCTGCGCAGAGCAGGCCGAGCGCCGTCAGCAGGAGGATCGCGTGGATTCTGAATCGTGAGGACATGCTGTGCCGTGTTTGTCGATTCATTGGTTTCTCCGAAACATCCGGGCCATAGTTGAGCTCAAGCATACCCACGAAGTCACGGAATATCAAACACATGTCGTTGCCGTGAGGACAAGCGATGGGTGGCAGCGGCAGGGCCGAAGGCTTTGCCGATGGCGGATGGGCAAACCATCGGCAAGCGTGCGCTTGCCGCTGCCACCCACAGCCTCATGCCTGCTCTGGCGAAGTCTTGCCATGCGCCAGGATGAATGGGCTATCCAGAGAATCTCAGCTATGGTATAATCAGCATAGAATGATGGTATCCCGGTGAAGTCATGGTAAAGGCCCGTGAGATCATTCACGTCGATATGGACGCGTTTTACGCTTCGGTGGAGCAGCACGACCATCCGGAGCTGAAAGGCAAGGCCGTCCTCGTGGGCGGCGACGCGAGAAGCCGGGGCGTGGTCAGCGCCGCGTCCTACGAGGCCCGCAAGTTCGGCGTCCACAGCGCCATGCCGACGGCCCAGGCGATCCGACGCTGTCCCCACGCCGTCCTGCTGCCCGTCCGGATGGACCGGTACGCAGAGGTCTCGCACACCATCCGCACGATCTTCAAAAAGTACACGCCCCTCGTCGAGCCGATCTCACTTGATGAGGCCTTTCTCGATGTCACCGACAGCACCAACCTCTTCGGCTGTGCGGAGGAAATCGGCCGGGCTATCAAGAGGGAAATCCTGGAGCAGACGCACTTGACGGCCTCCGTAGGTGTCGCGCCTAACAAATTCCTCGCCAAGCTGGCGTCCGACCTGAAGAAGCCCGACGGATTCGTGGTCATCACCGAGCAGAACAAGCAGCAGATTCTCGATCCACTTCCGGCCGGCAAGATCTGGGGCGTCGGCGAGGTCACGGAAAAAGCCTTGAAATCACGTGGCATTCACACCATCGGCCAGCTTCGCACGAGCAGCCTGGAGCAATTGCAGAGCATTGTCGGTAACGGGGCCGCCGATTTGCAGAGACTTGCCCGCGGCGAGGACGATAGAGAGGTCGAGCCGGACCGACAATGCAAGAGCCTGTCGAGCGAGCAGACGTTTGCGACGGACATCAGCGATGCGACGATCCTTTTGGGCGTGCTGCTCGAACAGGTGGAGGAGGTCGCTCAGCGCCTGCGCCAAGAGAAGCTCAAGGCCAGAACGATCACACTGAAGCTGCGTTATGGCGATTTCCGCACCGTGACGCGCAGCGACACCCTGAGCGAGGCGACGAACGTCACCCAGACCCTCTGGGAGACGGCCGAGCGCGTTTTTCACCAGTGGCACGCCCGTGCCGGCGGTCCGCTACGTCTACTCGGTTTTGGCGTGTCGGGCCTGGCGCCCGAGCAGGCCGGCCAGCAAATGCTCTTTCGCGACCCCGAGGAGGAAAAACTCAAGCGACTCGACCAGGTCGTGGACAAAATCCGCGACCGCTACGGCAACCGCGCCGCCCACCGCGGTACAGGCACTACACACGATGGCCCCGACACGAGTTGACCCGGCGATGGGGACGAACACCTCGTCGTCCATCATGTCGGGCCCATTTGACCTCGCTCACGGGGACGGAGGGCGCCGGGTCCCCATTCGGCGGTGCTCCGGACAAGCTTCGTTTCTGCTGCCCTTTTTCTCTTGCCCTCCTGTGAAGCATCCAATAAAGTATCCGCATGGATACTTAATCGCAGGACTTGTCGTGTCATGGACAATTCAGAGAGACTGGCTCGAATCTTCAGGCTTATGTCGGTGGACACGCGGGTGCGCATGATTCAACTGCTCAAGCGTCGCTCTCTCTGCGTGAACGCACTGGCGCGTTCGCTCGCGCTGACCCCGGCGGCGGTTTCGCAGCACCTGCGGGTTCTGCGGGACGCAGGGATCGTCATGGCTCACAAGCAAGGGTATTTCGTTCACTACCGCATCAACGAGAAGGCTTTGGCCCATTGGCGCAAGACGGCCGACGGATTGTTACGGCTGGATGAGTAGAAAAGGCTTCGTGTGAACAACGGCCAAGTGGACATCAGCGAGTTGGCGACGATCACCAGGCGGAACCAGCCGGAGACGTGCGTGCCGACCGTCCGGCTGTTCTTGGCGTTTCTTCGTCTTGGCTTGACGGCGTTCGGCGGGCCGGCGATGGTCGCTTACATCCGCGACTTGGCGGTGAAAAAAAAGCGGTGGATCTCACAAGAGACCTTCGAGGACGGTGCAGCGTTGTGTCAGTCTATCCCCGGCGCTACGGCCATGCAGGCGGCGGCCTATGTCGGGCTTCGTGCCGGTGGGCCGCTCGGTGCTCTTGCCGCCTTTGTGGGGTTCGGCCTGCCCGCCTTCGCACTCATGGTTGGCCTGTCGGCGGCGTACCAGGCGGGACGAGACCTTCAGCCGGTGCTTGCGGCATTCCACGGCCTACGCGTGATCGTGATCGCCATCGTCGTCAACGCCACGTTCAACTTTGGCCGCAGTTCGATCAGGAACAGGCGAGACGCAATCCTGGCGGCGGGTGCAGCGGCATTCCTGGTCTTCCACGGCAGCCCGATTGTCGCCATCGTCGCCTCAGCCGTGTTGAGTATCCTACTGTACCAAGGGGTCAACCTTCCCCCCAGGACTTCCATCGCTGGCAGTCCTGACGCTGGGCGGCAAACACTCGCCCTCGCGGGAATCCTGGCGCTGCTGTTTGCCGTCGGGCTTGTGGTGCTGTATGTGTTGGAGCGGCCGCTGTTCGACTTGGCCACGCTCATGCTCAAGGTGGACATCTTCGCTTTCGGCGGCGGCTTCGCCTCCGTACCGCTGATGCTGCACCAGGTCGTGGACGTGCATCACTGGCTGGACAGCAGGACATTCATGGACGGCATCGCCCTGGGCCAGGTGACACCGGGGCCAATTGTCATCACGGCCACGTTCGTCGGCTATCAGGTCGCGGGCGTTCTGGGTGCTCTCGTCGGCACGATAGGTATCTTCACACCGTCGTTCCTGATGGTGCTGGTGACGGTTCCATACCTCGACCGTCTGCAACACTCGCTTTGGTTTCGGCGGGCGATTCGCGGCGTGCTCGCGTCCTTCGTTGGACTGCTTGCGGCGGTGGCCATCAACTTCGGCCTTGCTGCATCCTGGTCGATTCCGGCTGTTGTGTTGGCGCTGGCTGCATTGGCGGCCTTGCATCTCAAGGCGGACATTCTCTGGGTGGTGCTGATGGGTGCCGCCGTTTCAACCCTCGTCCTATGAGCGACCAGGAACACACATCGAGCGAACAGTTGATGCAGGCCCTCGCCGGCGGTGACCTGGACGCCTTTGACCAACTTGCTCTTCGGCACCAAAAGCCGGCCTGGGCCATCGCTTACCGCTTTCTGGGGGACCAGCACGAGGCCGAGGACGTGGTGCAGGACGCTTTTCTGAGACTCCTGGCGGCCGCCGGACGCTACCAGCCGACCTGCTCCTTCAAAACCTACTTTCACCAAATCATCTCCCGCCTGTGCCTGGATCGAGCGAAGAAGAAGCTGCCGCGATGTCTGAATACGATGCCGGACGTGTCTGACTCCGGGCCAGACGCCCTCGGCGAGACGGAGAGACGACAGGACGCCGAAAGAGTGCGTACTGCTCTTGCCGCTTTACCTCCACAGCAGCGACTCGTTGTCGTGCTGCGGTACTATGAAGGTCTGAGTTATCAGGACATCGCATCGGCCCTTGAGACGACCCCGAAAGCTGTCGAACGCCTATTGGCCCGTGGCCGTGACCATCTCCAGGCGATTCTGAAGACGTGGAGAGATTTTTGATTGCACGCGGGGGTTTTTCGCTTGCGAGTCGTTTAAGTATACAGAAAGGTGATTCGTATGTTCTCGTGTTCGAAAATTCGAAGGCAACTGGGCGCTTACCACGATGGGGAGTTGTCCCCCCAGGACCGGACGGCTGTGGAACGGCACTTGGTGCGATGCAGGTCGTGCCGCACCGCCTTGGAGAGCCTTCACGGACTTGGGCGAGCCTTACGGATCGTCGAGGTTCCACCTGTTCCGTTGAATCTGGCCCGCCGGATAATGGCCAAGGCGCGAGAAAGCCAAAACGCCGGGATGGAACGAGATGTGATCCGTCTTGGGCACAGGTTGCCCACGTCCCCGCCTTGGGTTTTCAAGATGGCCGCAGCCGCCGTGTTGGTCTTGGGCTTAGCCATCGGCTCGTATATGGGGTGGTCGATGTCGCAGACCGTGACCGCCCAGACGGCTGTGCAAGCCGATCCGCTGGCTGTGTACAACCTGGATTATCTGGGTGATGCACCCGAGGGATCGTTGGCGGATAGTTACCTGGCCCTTGCGTCGAGTGACAGAGGATACTGACTATGGTGAAGAAACACGCGTTTCTGCTGATCGTGCTATCGGTAGCGTTGAATATCGGGTTCGCGGGCATTTGGGCCGCGCAGACTGTAGCGGGACATTGGTCTGCCTGGGAGGGGAGCGGCCACAGCAATTCCAGCGGAACCGTCTGGTGTCCGCTGCACCGCAAGCTTGACGTGACGGATGAGCAATGGCAACGGCTGGAACCTCGCCTGGCCCAGTTTCGCCAAGCCTCACAGGCTGTCTGCCAGGAGACCCAGCGCAGGCGTGCAGAACTGATTGATCTGGTCGCTGCTGGAACGGATCGGACCCAGATCGCCGCGAAGCAAGAAGAAATCCTCGCCGGTCAGCGCCGGATGCAGGGACTTGTTATCGAGCAACTGTTGGCTGAGAAGGAAGTCCTGACGGTCGAGCAGCAGAAGGAGTTGTTTGATATGATTCGCCGGCACAGCGGATGTATGGGACCGGCCTTGATGCGAGGCGATCTCGGAGCACCGATTCAACCATTCTCCCAGGGCGGTCCTGGGGACGCCCAATAAAGACGACCATTGAACGCAGGTCAAGCATGAGTAGACATGGGTTGCTGGTGGCACCGTGAGGAAGATATACGCCTTTTTCGCCGTCGTGGCCCTTGGGGGTTGCTCGTTGTCGTCTCCCGCCGATCCGTATCAGCCCGGAGCCACACGGAAGCCGGAGGTTGCTGCCCAAGGTGAGGAGTTGCCTTTCGCCCAACCGCCGACAGGTCCGTTGACGTTGAACGAAGCCATTGGAATTGCCCTTGCTCATAACCCTGACGTGGCCGCTGCCGATTGGGACTACCGGGCGGCACAAGCCCGGCAGGACTATGCCTGGGGGGCACGACAGCCCCGGCTCAGTGCGGTCGGCAGCTACGCGCACCACCTCGATGAGCAAAGACTGCTTCCCGTGCGTCAGCCGGGCGATCCCGCGATCCTGAGCCGGGATATCGTTTCCGGTGATCTCGTGCTCACCATGCCGATCTTTACCGGCGGACGGCTGATCAATCAGATCGAGGCCGCCGAGCTTCTTCAACAGGCGGCCGGCCATCGTTTAGCTCGTAACCGGGAGGAACTGGTCTTCAATGTCTCCAGCGTCTTCTTCAGCATTCTCGCCCAGCGTCAGGTGATCGAATCGCTCGAATTCTCCGTGCGAACCCTGGAGCAGCATCTGGGTCGCGTGGATGCTCTGGTTGCTGCCCAGAAGGCTGCCAAGGTGGATCGTCTGCGTACGGAGGTCCGTCTGGCGGATGTCCAGCAACGACTGGTGCGGGAGAGGAACGTCATGGCCATCCAGCACCGTGCTCTGGCCTCTCTGCTCGGTTCAGAGGATCACGGCGAAACCCTATCCATTCAGGGAGACCTGGAGTTGGACGAGGGAGTGTCGGTCCCTCAGTTCGATGCGGCCATGGAAATGGCTCGGTCGGGTCGTGACGACTACCTGGCCGCCAGATCGGCCTTGGAGGCGCAGGCCCGCAATGTGGAAGCAGCCAGGGCCGGGCATTCACCGACTGTCTTCGTTCAGGGCTCCTATGGCGGCCGATGGGCCGCCGGATCGCCAACAGGCACAGGCGATGAACTGGATGACATCGGTCGGATTGGACTTGGGGCCGAGATACCCCTCTATGAAGGTGGACAAGTCAATGCGCAAGTCCAGGAGCAGCGAGCCAATCTCGCCGCCGCGAGAGAACGCCTTCGCAAGCTCGAACTCCAGATCCGCTTGGACATCGAGACCGCCTTGCTCAACGTGCGGTCGTCCCAGGAACGCATCGTGGCGATCCAGACGTCCGTGGAGCAGGCCCAGGAGAGTCTTCGTATCGAGCGAGAGAAATACGATCTCGGCAAAGGCGCAATTATCGATGTCTTGGATGCGCAGTCTGCTCTGTTGGACGCGCAAACGAATTATTACCGGGCCCTGGCGGACTACTACGTCGCGCTGGCCCAGATGAAACTGGCAATGGGAGAACAATGAACCATCTCAGCAAACCGAATCCCTGGCTCTTTGCAGCGACAACCCTGGCCCTGCTGTTCGGGAGTCTTAGCCTTGTGGGTTGCGAGGGCAAAACGGATGGGAAAGAGGCCGGGGTCCCCAAAAAGGTTCCCACGGTGGCTGTCGAGGTTGTCCGGAGAGAGCCTATCTCCCGGCTGCTGGAGCTGACGGGAGAGACGGTAGCCGTGGAGTCGGTGGTGATCTCCGCCACCGTCGAAGGCCCGATCAGCTACTGTCCGTGGCGCGAGGGCGACCGCATCGAGCAGGCAGGGCAGAAGCTCCTTGAGATCGACCGCGACTTGTACCGCGCCGAAGTGAGTGCTGCCGAGGCTGCTGTGGAGGTGGCCCAGGCGAAGCTGGCGGACCTCCAGGCGGGCACACGACCGGAGGAGATCGCCAAAGCCCAGGAATCCGTCCGGCAGTTGGAGGAGGCCGCCGCCTTCGCCAAGGCTGACTATGACCGGACGGCCAAGCTCGTGGAAAGCGGCTCGCTGCCGGGAGAGGCGCTGGAGAAGTCCCGCGTGGAGCACACGGGCCAGCAGGCCAAGCTCGCCGCCGCCAGGCGTCACCTGGAGATGTTGGAAGCCGGTTACACCAAGACCGCCATCGCCGTGCAGGAGGCGATGGTCAAGGAGGCCCAGGCCAAGCTGGACCTGGCCCAGGCTCGGCTGAGAGAGTGCGTCATCCTCGCGCCCTTTGCCGGGACGATCACCCGTGTCCACGTCCGGGCCGGTGACATGGCGGCGGTCAAGGCCCCGCTGCTGGAGATGGCGGACCTGTCGTCACTGATTATTCGCGTGGCCGTCCCCGAGGCTCATGCATCGGCGGTGCAGGAGGGAATGGTCGCCCGCGTCGCGATGGATTCGCTGCCCGGCAAGACGTTTTCGGCGAAAGTAGTCCGGGTCTATCCCGAGTTGGATCCGAGGATGCGGACGCTGACGGTTGAGCTATCGCTCACGGACCCCGCCAAATTGATGCCGGGCATGTTCGCACGGGTTCGGCTGGTTCTGGAGTCGGTAGAGGACGCCCTCACCATCCCACAACAAGCCGTCACCATCACGCCGGCAGGTGGACAGGTGGCTTACGTGGTCGCCGACGGAAAGGCCATCCAGCGAAAGGTCAAGACCGGTATTGAGCAAGCCGGTCGAGTACAGGTGCTCGCCGGGCTGGAGCCGGGAGAGAAAGTCGTGGTCACCGGACAAGAGAAGCTCAAAGATGGCATGGAAATCCGCGTAGCCGAGCCAGGAAAGGCGCCTGGCAAACCAGGACCGGGCGCGAGTGGCCCGGCGGGTAAGAAAGGCGGCAATTGATGAAGCTGACGCAATACGCCGTTCACCGCCGATTGGCCACCGGCGCGATCGTCGTTGCCCTGTTGGTGCTGGGCATCTACGGTCTGTGGCGGCTACCGGTGGACTTCCTGCCCAACATTACCTACCCGATGGTCCGAGTCCATATCTGGTGGCGCGGCGCGACACCGGAAGAGATCGAGAAGAGCATCGCCGATCCCGTCGAGCGACAGATGGCCACGGTGGACGATCTGGACTATTTGGAAAGCTCGTCCATCGAGGGCATGTACAGCCTACAGGTGAACTTCAGGTACGGTGTGGATGTTGACGTGGCGTACCAGGATGCCCTGGCGGCGATGGCCCGCGTCGCCCGCGAGTTGCCCAAGGACATGGACCCGCCGGTCGTCATCAAGGCCGATCCGTCCCAACTTCCCGTGGTGCAGATGACAGTCAGAAGCGACCAGTGGGACTTGGTCGAGCTGCGGACGTGGGTGGACGAGTGGCTCCAGGATCAACTCCTGGCTGTGCCGGGCGTGGCGGGCACCGAGATCGTCGGCGGTCTCAAGCGGGAAATCCGCGTACATCTGGACCCGCTGACCCTGGAAAAGCATGGCCTGACGTTGCCCGGCGTTCTGAAACGACTGCGGGAGGAGAACATCGAGCAATTTGGCGGCCGGGTGACCACCGGCCCGAAAGAAATCATCGCCCGCACGATGGGCGAATATCGCAACCTCGGCGAAATCCGTGACATTGTTCTGGCTCGCAGCGGCGCGGCCAAGCTGTACCTCCGCGATGTGGCCCAAGTCCAAGACGCCAGCGAGGAAGTCCGCGTCATCACCCGTCTGGACGGCAATCCCTGTGTCAAACTCAGCGTTCTCAAGCAGGCCAATGCCAACACGGCGGCGGTCGCCGAGGCGGTCAGCCGGCGAATCCAAGAACTGGGGCCGGCCCTGCCGCCGGGCATCCGGCTGGGTATGGTCGAGAACCAGGCCGACTACATCAACGCCGCCTTGAGCGGAGTGCGGAATTCTGCCATCGAGGCATCCGTGCTGCTGATCTTCATCATCTACCTGTTCCTCGGCTCATGGAAGCAGGTGCTGGTGATGGTGCTGGCCCTGCCCATCACGCTGATCCTGAACTTCGGCCTGATGAAGATGGCAGGCTTTTCGCTGAACATCTTCTCCCTGGGCGGGCTGGTCATCGCCATTGGCGTGCTGCTGGACAACTCCACCGTCGTCATCGAAGGCATCACCCGGCGACGCCGCGAGCGGCCGGAGGAACCGACGGATATGGTTGCTGTGGCGGCTACGTCCGAGGTCGGCCCGGCCATCGTGGCCGGCACGCTGTCCTTCCTGGCCCTGTTCGTGCCATTCCTGCTGGTGCCGGGCCTGACCAGCTTGCTCTTTCGCGAGTTGATCTTGGTCATTGCCGGTATCGTTATCGTCAGCCTGGCCGTGGCCGTCTCCGTCACGCCCATGCTTACCGCAACGATCCTGGGTCGGCGTCCCTTCGGACAACGCAAGCTGACCCGATTCGAGCGGTTCTTTGATCGCGTCACGGACAGCTATGGCTGGGCGCTGAAGTGGTCCCTTCGGGGCCGGTGGATCGTGGTGGCGGCGTTTGTCGTTATTCTTCTGGCCGCCGGGTTTCTGATGAGCCGGCTGGGCAGCGAATTTCTGCCGCAGATGGACGACGGGCGGATCATGGTCAAGGTCAGGCTCCCCACCGGTGCGGCGTTGACGGAAACCAACCGCGTCCTGCGTCAGATCGAGCAGCAGATCGGGGAGGATGAGCGAATTGCCAGTTCCTTTACCCTGGTGGGCGGCAGGGTCTGGGGCCTCTACACCTACGAGATCGCCAACGAAGGGGAGATCGATATTCAACTTGTCCCCCGCAGCCGGCGCGAGCTTACCACGAAGCAGTACATCGAGCACCTGAGGCCCATCGTCGCCAAGATCCCCGTACCCGGCGGCAACGCGATGGTCATGCAGATGCCGATCAAGGGCATCCGTAAGCTCGGCGAGGCCGACATCGAGGTCAAGATCAAGGGTCCCGATATCGAGACCCTGTACGAGCAGGCCCGCCAGACCGCCGCAACGATGAATGATTTGGCCCATTTCACCAACATCTACGTCTCGATGGACATGACCAAGCCCGAATACCAGGTGCGGATCGACCGGGCGCGAGCGGCGGAACTGGGCGTATCCATCAGCGACATCGCCGACACGATGCGGTCGCTTATCACCGGCACCGTGGCCACGCGCTACCGCGAAGGCGACGAATACTACAATATCCGCGTTATGGTCCCGGAGAGCAAGATCACCTGCCGCCAGGACGTGGAGAACCTGCCGGTGAATTGCGCCCAGGGCGGATACCTGCGAATCAGGGACATCGCCGAGGTCACGTCAGCCGTCGGCCCTGTTGAGATCGTTCGTGAGGACCAGGTCAAGGAGGTCGTCGTGCGTGGCGATGCGGCCGGCGTCAGCGTTGGCAAGGCCCTGGCGGAGCTTCAGGAGGCGTTGGCCCGGAAAGATCGGCCAGTGGGTTATGAACTGGCCTACGGCGGGCAGGCGCGGGCGATGGCGGATATGAAGCAGACCATCCTGGCCATCCTTGGCTTTGCCGTGTTTTTCTCCTTCATCGTGCTGGCCGTACAATTCAACAGCCTTAAGCTGCCGGCCTTGATCCTGGGCAGCGTGCCTGTCTGCGTGGCGGGCCTAGTGTTCGTGATGTTCGCTTCGGGCTTGCCGTTGGGAGCGACCGTAATTATCGGTGTCCTGGTTGTCGTGGCGGCCACGGTCAATGACGGCGTTCTACTGCTGACCTTCGCCGGAGAACTCCAGGCGAATGAGGGCCTATCGCCATTCGATGCGGTCCTGAAGGCCGCGAAAATCCGTCTGCGGCCGCGTGTGATGACCACCGTTACGACGCTCGTCGGCTTCATCCCCCTGGCACTGGCCATTGAGGAAGGCGGCGACATGCTCCAGCCGATGGCCGCCGGCGCAATCGGCGGTCTGGGAATGGAGATTCTCGTGGCGCTGTTTCTGATGCCCTGCATGTATGTGATCTTCACCCGCGCCCGCTTCGAACCGACCCAAGCCGCTGGTTGATCTTCGCGCGTTCTGGCGGAAGTACCTGGGATTCGTGTTTCAGAAGGCGAACCTGATTCCATTCCTCAACGGCCTGGAGAACGTGCAGGTGGCCCTGGAGATCAATGACGTGCCTTCACGAAAGGCCCGGAAGCGCGCCTTGGAGCTACTGGATTACCTGGGCGTCGCCGACCGCTCGCACGGTCTGCCCTCTACCCTCTCCGGCGGCCAGCAGCAGCGTGTGGCTGTGGCCCGGGCGCTGGCGAACAACCCCAGCGTCGTGTTAGCCGATGAGCCTACCGCCGCCCTCGACAGCCACCGCGGACGCCAGGTGATGGAACTGTTCCGCATGGTCGCGCACGAGCAGAAGGCCGGGGTCATTGTCGTGACGCACGACCACCGGGCGTTGGACGTGTTTGACCGAATCCTCGAAATGGAGGATGGCGTGCTGCGCCCCTCCAGTGGCAGCTTGGAGACTCACGGTTAACCTGCCTGAGACAGGGACTGTCAAGTGAACGACAAGCCCACATTCTTGGCGACGCCCCGGATGTGCTCGGCGGCTTGGAGATATTCCTCGGCGTTCGACAGATGTTCCAGCATCAAGGGCGTGCCGGGAAGCTTGTCCAGCTCTTTGAGGAACGTGGCGTAGTCGAGTCCGCCCGTGCCCGGGCGGACTTCGTCGAGATGCGTCGTGAGCTGCGGATGCAGGAGGATGTCTTTTGCGTGACAGCTCCGGATGTGGGGACCGAGCTTCTCAAAGCACTCGCGGATGAGCTGCCCGTTGCCGTAGTATCGTTGCGGGCTGCACACAATGTTCACGGGGTCAACATGCACGGCGAACTGCTTGCGGTCGATTGCCTTGAACAGTTGCACGTACGAGTCCGGCGAATCGGGATACGCCCAGGGCATCGTCTCGAGCGTGAAATACGTTCGCGTCGGCTTGACGGCGTCGATGATGGATCGCGTCGTCTCGACAATCATGTCGAACGCCTCCTTCGTGAAGTTGGCGGCGTCGGGGCCGTCCCACTTTTCGCTGCGCGAGCCGGCGATGTTGACGCAGCACCGCGCCCCGATGCGATCCGCCAGCGCCAGATGCGTTCGGCATTTCTCCAGTGCGGCCTTGCGCGTCGGCTCGTTGGGACTGATCGGATTGCTCCAGGCGCCGACTTCGGCAATGATGATGCCCGCCTTCGCTGCGGCTTCCTCATAGGCCCGGACAACATCGTCGGCGGCATCAGGCCCGACGGGGCAATAGGCGGCGGAATAGCCCAGCTTCTTGAGCGCGCCGATCCAGCCCTGCGGGTCCTGGACCTTCTCGAACACCGGCCCGCCCAGGCGCAGTGTGCCGCCCTGAGCGGCCGTCGCCGAGCTCCTGCCGGCTGTCGCTACGGCCATCGCGCCGGCCACGGATGTCTTCAAGAAACTCCGCCGGGATATGCTGTACTCGTTGCCCATGATCTGAACCTCCATTGCGTTTGCGGCCTGCAAGAACGACCAATACAGCGCCACTATACCCGCACCACGCTTGCCAGACAAGAACAGGCTGGCCGATGGTATAATAGAGCCCGTTTGGGAATTTGCAGGATGATTTCGCATTGTTATGGGATGACATGCTATGCGTAGAAGCACTTATGCGGCAATCGCACTGGGATTGATCGGCTGGCTCGGGGCCAACACACCCCGTGCACAAGGCATCAGCAGAATCGAGCTGCAGGAGCGAGTCAAAGCTCACATCAACGAGCGGATGTACGACTGCTGCCGGTCTGTAATGCTGACGGAGAGGCCGGACGGAACCTATGAAGGATTCGCCCTGCTGCTGAACGGCGTGCAAAGCGGCCTTGAAGTCAGAGTCTCAGGTCAGGACATTGCGTACACGTTTACCAGGCTGAAGCCGCCAGTCCAACCTGCCGGCCAATCACCTGGCGACACGCCCGCACCTGACGCGACCATTGCCGACACCACGGCGCAGCAAGAGGCCGAAACGCCTCAAACGGCCCCTGCCACGGACCTGACTTTCACAAGCTCCATGTACACCCAGGTTCAAAAAGGCATGACCTATCGCCAGGTGGCCGACCTGCTCGGCGCAGAAGGCGAGCAACTGAGCAGCTCCTACTTTGACGGGGCGGCCAACCAAATCTGTGTCTGGGCCAATCCGGACGACTCGCATATCTGCGTCGTCTTCCGCGATGGAACGGTGCTGGTAAAGACACAGTCCGGACTGCCGGGAATCGCTCCCCTGCCGCCGCTTGAAGACAAGCCAAGCGAATCGGACGATTTCGAGAAGTTCCGAGACTGGCAACTGGCGAGAGAGCTTGATGGACGGATCACCCTCCTGGGCCTCTCGCTGAGTCAATGGCTCGAAAAAGCAAGCGATACGAGATCGAACGAGCCGGCCCAGGTCGAGATCGTCGAGCAGGATGATGAACTGGCCGTGAGACTGGCCCGGAAAGATCCTCAGGGCACGATCCACGACACCACTTTTCATCTCATATGCCTTCCGGCCGATGGTGCGGATATCGAGAGCCCCGCGCGCGTGGAAATCGAGGTCCTGTGTATCCCCTCGCGCATGACAGACGATGGCAAAGAGAGCGACAGTCCAGCCTTGGCATGGAAAGCCATGGCCGAACTGGCCGGACTGACTGTGAACGATCAGGAATCGTCCAAGGGTCGATAGCCGCCACATCTATCCACTGGGGTGTAACGACAACTTCGTGGCGGAACAAGCATGCGATTGCGGGTGGGGAATCGAAGAAGTTGGGACGTTCTCCACAGGTCAGGGCTGCCCGGCGCGGCGGCGCTCGCCATCATTCATATGCGTAGAACGCGATTCCTTCGTACGCGAAGACCTGGGGGTAGTCATTCTTGAGCAGACTCACCTCGTCCCCGTTGGCCGTGTAGAAGTGGCCTTTGCCCGCGAGACTGACGAATCGGTGGACCGGCCTGGTGTCCGCCGGCTGCTGTCCCTGCGGATACGCGTAAAAGGCCACCCCGTCATATCTGTAGACGTGAGCGTACTCGCGGAGGATACCGTCCTTCTCGGTTTCGCTGATCGTGTAGAATTGCGTCTGCCCGTTCTTGGCCCAGAATTTATGAACAGGGGCCAAGCCGGGCAGGGAAGCCGCCGTCGCCGCCCGAAACGCAAGGCCCTCGAAGGTCCAGGTCGTCGAGTACTGGCTGACCAGCACGTCCTTTTCGTCCTCACTGGTGGTATAGAAGTGCTTTCCAGTGACTCGCGACCAGAAGCGATAGACATTGACCATACCCGTCAGGACCACGACGCCGCTATCCAGCCGGAAGTTGTCCAGATATGCACTGCCGGACTCGATCGCCTCCCGATCCGAGACTCCGCCGAGCCCGACGAACAGCGTCTGCCCGCTCCCACCGCTTTGCGACAGGGGCGTCGTGGTGATCAGGGCGTTCTCACCGCCGTAGCCCGTGCCGCTCAGGTAGAGTGCATTGCGCTTGGCATCATAGGAGACGTACAGTGAACTGCCGCCGTCCTGGGACCTTCTCACAAACGAAGCCTTTGTCACTCCCCTGTCGGCGGTCTCATGCCAAAAGTATGGATAGGAGATGCAGGCCCCGGCGCCGAATTGCACGTATTGCGCGTGTACGTCGCTTTCATTGGCCGCCAGGAGAACGGCGACCCCGCCGTCTTCCTTCGCCGCCACAGCGTAGTGATAGTCGATCCTGAACGAGAAGTCCTTGGTCGCGTCGAGTCCCCAGCCGTTGCTCAGGTGCAAGGCCCAGGCCCCGTTGGCTTGGGCGGTGGCCGTCAGCTCCAGACTTTGTCGCGTCTCGTCGACGCGGCAATTGGCCAGGTCATCCCCGATAAGCCGCCAGGAGCCGCCGGGGCTGTCATCATCGAAATTGTCAAAAAGGACTGCTTGGGGCGGAGGACTCGTCAGGGCCAGACTGAAGTATTGCCCGCACGCGATGCCGGTATAGTCCTTTCCCGCAAGCGGATTGGCCTGGCCCCAGTTGGGATGTCCGGAGGCGTCCTTGCCGGCGCCCCAGCCGACGACGGACCCATCCTTCTTCAAGGCAATCGCGTGGAGGCAGCCGGCGGCGACAGCCACATGGTCCGTGCCCGCAGGCACGTTGGCCAGGCCGTAGCCGTAACGATCATCGCCCCACCACGCGATGGACCCATCGCTTCGGAGCGCCAGGCATTGCCTGCCGCCCGCACTGACAGCGGTGAATGTGCCGCTCGCCGGCGCCCCGGCTGTGGCCGACGGATGCCCCCAGGAGACAACCGTGCCGTCGGAGCGCAGCGCCACGGCGTGCGCATCGCCCGCGGCAATCGCCGTGAAACCAGCCTCCGTCGGCGTGAGAGAGACTTGGCCGTAGGTGTCGTCGCCCCAGGCAACGATGGACCCGTCCCGCCTCAACGCCGCCGCAAAGAACTCGCCCCCTTTGACGGACACAAAACCGCTGCCTGACGGCGCGCCTGAGACCTGCTTGCAGACGTCGCTGCCCCAGGCGACGATAGACCCGTCCGCGCGGATCGCGAGACTGAAATCGGCCCCGGCCCCGATGGCGGCGTAGTCGCCCGGCGGGACAACGCACTGGCCATGATCGTTTTGGCCCCAGGCCGCCACCGTGCCGTCGCCCTTCAAGGCCAGGGCATGCGCGTCCCCGGCGGCAATGGCCGCGTACTCTGTCCCCGCAGGCAGACTGCTCACCTGACGGTCGTAATCGGAGCCCCAGGCCCGCAGCCCCTCGGCCATCACAGACTCACTGGAACAGAAGCACCACAGAACAACTCCCACCCATCCGTAAATAGTCACCCGTGTCATCACCCCTTCTCCTTCACTCCATCTCCAATGCCCCCCGAATCCATGAACCGCATGCATCCGCCCGTCAGGCGCATGCAGTACAGGCGACCTCCGTAGCTACCGGCTGGGAGCAATCCGGTCCTAGTAGACAGACCGATTCCATAGTGACCATGCCTCTTGTCACAGTTCGCCCCCCCCAGCGTCTTCGGGTACCTCCTGCCCGAGGTGATGCCACCGATCCCTGGCTGTGTTCTCCTCCCCATTTCATCTTGCCGTGCGCGCACGAACAGGCACATAGCAGATCCATCCTCCTTCGATTCCACCCTGTCAGAGTAGAGTTACAGCACCTTCCGATAATACCGTGGTTTTCACTATAGCACGGCCTCCAGGTTTTGCAAGCGTTTTCGGCCGGAGAATCGAGAGGCTGCGGCGGGGCAGGCCGGATGGCGTAACAGAGATGCCGTAAATCCTTTGCCCACAACGATTTGTTTCCATCCAGGCGCCATAGAGTAAAATATGAATGACATGTATTTGACGGCTGGGCGAGTTCCTGTTAAGATAGCGAACGATTGGCAAGTCGGCTGGGGCGAAAGGCGAAATGTCCACCTCAATGGAGGAATATGGTCATGAAGCTGCGACGGATGCAAGTCAAGAACTTTCGCTGTATCGAGGATTCCGCGGAATTCAGCGTCAGCCCGGTGACGGCCTTTGTCGGCAAGAACGGCGCCGGCAAGACCTCGCTGCTGGAAGCGATCTACAAGCTGAATCCGGATGTCGAGGAGCTGGCCAACTTCGATGTCCTGATGGAGTACCCGCGGGCTCGCCGCCGCGAGTATCAGAAGCAGCCCCGCCGCGAGCCGGATGACGCTCTGGTCACCACGTGGGAGCTGGAGGACAAGGATGTCGAGAAGCTGGAAAGCATCCTCGGCCCCGGTGCGGTCAAATCCCGCACCGTCGTTATAGAGAAAGGGTACTACCCGGGGCGCCGATGGACTGGCTCGCTCGCTGGGATTGACGCACCCGCCCGTCGGCCCGTGGATACGCCGCAGGATCCGCAGCCGGCGCAGGCCCCGCCGGAGGATCTGGACGATCGCTCCCGGATGCTCGAAGACGCTGTGAGGAGCCTAAGGCAAATCCAAGGCACGGCCGAGGAGACGCAGACGCCGGAACTCAAGGAGGAGCAAAGCTCCATCGAGAGTCCCTCGCGGGCCATACCGATGCCGCCCGCCGACCCTGTCCCCGCCGACAATGCATGCTTCGAGCAGCACGTGGGAGCGCTGCTGCCCAAGCTCCTGTACTTCTCCGAATGGCACATCATGGATGGACGCATCTCGATTGACGCGTTGCTGGAGAGACGAAAGAAGGGCGACCTTACAGGCCCGGACCGCGTCTTTCTCGCACTGCTGGAGCTCGGAGGCACGTCCGTGGAGTCGCTGACCAGCATCGAGCGGTCGGAGGAGCTGATCGCGGACCTGGAGGATGCCGCCCGGCCGATCACCGCCGAGATCGCCAAGTACTGGAGCCAGGAGCGGGACCTGAGGGTCAGCTTCCATCTCTACCCCGCCCGCCCGGGCGACCCGTCGCCCCTGGACCGCGGGCTGGTCTTCGAGACCCGCATCGTCAACACGAGGACCGACCTGTCCCTCAACTTCTCGGAGCGCAGCACCGGGTTCGTATGGTTCTTTTCCTTCCTGGTCTGGTACGCCGGCGTCCGCCGACGCTACGGCGATAACCTCATCATCCTCCTGGATGATCCCGGGCTCGGCCTGCACGCCAAGGCGCAGTGGGACCTGCTTCGATACATCCGCGAGCAACTGGTCTCCCAGTACCAGGTGCTCTACGCGACGCATTCGCCGTTCATGATCGATCCGGAGAGGATGCAGTGGGTCCGCACGGTTGAGGAGGTGACTCGGCAGACGCCGGACGGCCGGCTGGAATACCTGGGCACGAAAGTGGGCGATGAAGTCCTCAGCATGGATCACGACACCCTGCTGCCGCTCCAGGCGTCACTGGGATACCGGATCATGCAGGACCTGACGGCGGCGAAGAAACTGCTGTTGGTGGAAAAGCCGGCGGATGTTCTGTACCTCGAGTGGTTCTCCGCGCGCCTGAACGAGCGGGGCAGGACCGGTCTACACCCGGCTTGGACCATCGTTCCCTGCGGCGATCTGGTCCGGCTGGCGACGCTCGCCGGCCTGCTGGCGAACGACGCCTCGGGCTTCGCCGTGCTGCTGAGCCTTTCCGAGGTGCGCCCGGAGATCACGGAGCATCGAGAGGTCTCCCGCATGCTCGAACGGTGCCACGTTTTCCCGCTGCACAAGTACGCCGAGCCGGCCACAAGCACGGTCGAGGACCTGATCGGGCCGCGAATGTACCTGGCGCTGACGGACCAGTCCTTCAGGCTGCCTCGCAGGCACAGGCTGTCACGCACCGTCGATCCGATCACCGACGATTCCATCCTGAAGATCGTGCGCAACGCCTTCGCCGCCGGCCAGGTGAAGCCCGTCAACTTCGACCCAATGATCCCGGCCGAATACCTGTTCCGCAGCAACCACAGAAAAATCGTGAAACTGCCCGGTGCCGACGAAGCCTTCGCCAGGTTCGAAACCCTCTTCTCTAGCGTCAACGGAATCCTGTAAGATGGATTGCCGGATCACCCGGGCGGCAGCTTCTCCAGCAGCAGTTGCAGCTCAGCCGCGTCTCGATAGTAAAGTTCCGGGGCGCCGGCGAGGGTAGGATCTCGCTCGCCGGCGAGCATTGACTGGAGTCTGGAGATCAACGCTTTCCCAACCGGGGCCAGGTCAGGAGATGAAGCAAGCTGAGACAGAAGTTGACGGGCTTCCACAGGAGCGTTCTGCTGGATGGCTTGTGAGACAAGGTCGAAGACTTGGGCGAGGGGACTCTGGCTGACACCACCGGCGCGGCGATAGGCCAGATAGCTCTGGATCGCCTGTTGCCGAGCCTCAGCAGCGGCTTCAACGTGGCTGGTGGTGAGCTCAAGGTTCTCCAGAATCGCCCAAGTCTTCCATGGTCCGGCGGCGTGGCCATAAGACTTACTACACTCAGTCGCCCGCTGGAGTTCCTGCCGGGCTTCGTCATAGCGCCGCAGTTTGACCAGCGTGCCAGCCAAATTGCTGCGGTCTCTGCCTTCGCTCGCAGGGTCTCTCAGGCGCACGTCAATCTCACAGGCCTGTCGGTGGAACGTCACCGCCTCCTCCAATCGGCCCATTTCGCTGTAGAGATTGCCCAGTTGGCCGAGACTCAAACCCTGGTGCGGGATATCGTTCTCACGCACGAAAATGCCTAACCCTCGCCGATAGGCCTGCTCAGCGAGTTCCAACTGGCCCGCCACCTGATGGACCAGCCCAATCTGGTGCCACGCTCCGCCCACATTTCGCGGTTCCCCTAACGCCTCAAAGGTGTCGCGCGCTTCGGCATGAGCCTTCAGCGCCTCAGCGTAACGCTTCTGCAACATCCGCACGGTGCCGAGTTGGCCTTTGGCTACGGCTTCCCATCTGCGGTCATCAAACGCGACGAAACGCGTGATGGCTTTCTCATATGCTGCAGCAGCATCATCCAACCGGCCCAAGTCACGCAGGCAGTCGCCCGTCTCCACGATCGCACCGGCGGCCATGCGCTCGACGTCAGCATCACGAGCATCTGGCAACCGCTGGAACCGTCGTTGCGCTTCCGCCAGCGGCTCCAAAGCGGCCTCGGCCGCTCCGGCGTCCTTCAGCACGCGTCCCATGTAGAAATGCGCCACTGCGAGGTTGTAAGCCGCTTCCGGATCGGTGGCCTCTCCGGCGGCGCGGCACCTCGCGAGGAGTTGCTGGGCGGCCTCGTGCGCTGCCGGCACGTCGCCACGCTCCAGCAACCGATCTATGTTGGCCGACTCGGCCAGAAAGCGAGCATTGCTCCAGTCGCCCAGTTTTCGCCCGGCTTGTTCCCGCGCACGCGTAGCCACAGCCAGAGCATGGGGCCGACCCAACTCGGCGAAAAGCGATTCCACGGTGTGAGCCAACGTCACCATGAGTTCCGGCGACCCGTTGGAGGCCGAAACCCACTCCAGCATCGCGAGAAGGTTGGGCAATTCCAACAGCGTCAGTTGCGCGGCGAGATGAGTGTCCTTGGACCGCTCTTCGTAGAGGTAGCCGGTGAGTTTGGCCATAGCCTTAGCCCACTTGGCGCGAATGGCGGCGGTTTCGTCGCCAGTCAGCTCACCCAGCAGATACGGTGCCAGGCAAGGGTCCAGGCGCAGGTGGGCGTAGCCCATGTCTTCGCCCAAGCCGACTTCAATCAACTCGATAGCCAGTCGCCGAGCAGCGTCTATTTCCAGGCCGGTGAGCATCGCCAGTATCGGCAGATGAATCCCACCGTGGCAGACGCCGAGCACCTTGATGTGCTGACGCGATTCAGGGGAAAGGCGACGCAGGGATAGTTCGACGCTGGCGTAGAGCGAGTTTTCGCGGTCGCCGGGATGCTTGCGCTCCAATTCGGCCATGAGCACGCGGAGATTGGCGGTGGTGGACTTGACACCGCGACGGGCCACCTCACCTGCCAGCAACACCAACGCGCGGGCGTGGCAGTGCACCGCCTCCACAAGGTCCGTGATCTCCTGCGGCGTGCCGCCCGGGTCGGTGGCGGGCGGCGTCCAACCGTTCTGTTTCATTACCTCGCCGACCAGCTCGATGGCATCGGGCCGATCCAGCGCGCCCAATTCCCGCCGTCGGCCTGCGTGGTTGAACGGAGCGGGCAGCGGCTCACGAGTGGTGAAGACCAGGCGGGTCCGTGGGTCCGCGTCGAGGAGACGCTTGCACAGATCGCAGAGCCGTGAGGGCATCGCCTGCGTCCAGGATGCTCTCGCAGTTGTCCAGGACGATAATGGTGGCGTGGTCTGCCAGGGCCCGCTCCACGGGTTGGAGAGCTTTGTCAAAGCTCGCAAATTGGGCTACGGAGTATTTGTCGCCATCAGGCAAAAGTTGATGGCCGAGGGTGTCGAGCACGGCACGTGCATCGTGGCAGCGTTCGAGGCTGACGAAGGCAGCCCGCGCAAAGCGTCCGGTGCGGGTGAGCCAGCGGGCCAACTCGGCGGCAAGCGCCGTCTTGCCCGAGCCGCCGATGCCGCGCACGACGGCCCAGGGCTCGTCGTGCAGGAGCCGTTCGAGGGTGAGCAGCTCATGGCTGCGCCCCTGGAATTTGTGCGGGGGCTCTTCGGGCAGCGCGCCGAGGCTGAGCTTTCGTTTCCTCGCTTCGAGCTGGCGCACGTCCCTGGCCGGAGTCTTCGTGATGAGTTGCGGGTCGTGCTTCTCCTGGTAGACGACGGGCACGAACCAGTCCTGCAGCCGCAGGTCGCCCGCGCCCATGATCTTGCCGCGCCAGGTGTCATCGAAGAGCGCTCGCTGGCCGGCGAGCATGGCCTTGCCCACGCGGGCGCCTTGCGCCAGTGACTTATAGAATGCCTGCACGAATCGCCTGGCCGTCTCGACCAGCACGCTGTGGCTCATCGCCACGACGGACGTGACGCCCTCTTCGAGCAGCCTCGCGGCCACGGAGGTCGTCGGGTCCACCTCGGCCACCGCCGTCTGGCAGGCATCCAGGAACACCAACGGGACGCGGTGATGACAGAACAGACCGCCCAGCTTGACGGCGTCGATGAACTCCATCTGACGCTTCTCCAGCAAGCCGGCATCTTTGGCGTCCTCAAAGCACAGTCCGCCTAAGCCCAGGCGACGGTCATAAACCCCGTGGCCATCGAAGTGGACAACATCGAACGGCTCATTGCGGTCGGCGGCGCCTTGCAGGGCCTCATCCAGTGCGGCGTAGGTGGGCGGCGTAAGAATCGTGAGCTTCGCCAACTCGCCGAGGCTTTCCACCGCATCGACCAGCGGCCGGGCGCTGATACGATGGTCGATATAGCCGATGTCGTTGCCTTTGCCGTCGTGCTCCGGACGCGGGCTGACAAGCAGGATGCGGATGGGCAGGGTTGCAGGACGTGCCTTTTGTTCCTGACGACTTGGCAGCCGACGGCGAACCCGAGTAGGATGCGCTCCCTGGAAAAGCCAGTCGCGGCCATCGTGCAGAAGCTCCCATGGAAGTGAAAGAAGCTCGGTCGCTGCCTCACGCGCGGCGGCTTGGGCTTCGGCGGGCGCGCCGTCGGGCAGATCACTGTTCACCTGCACTGAGAAGCGCCGTTCGGCCCCGTCGGCGGCATGCTGCCAGGCGGAGAACGCCTCGCGAGCGGTGTCGATGCCCAGCACAGCTTGGAAGAGATCGTTACCCCATTGCGGCAACTTCTTCTCAATGCCCTTGGCGCGGGTCTCGAATACGCCGACCGGCCAGAGGAAATACTGCTCCAGGTACCATCGCAGGTCGTCGGCTTCAATGGGTCCGAGCGGCGCGGTGAACGCGAAGCGGCGGCTCTCGATGCCCTTGGCAGCAGGATCGGCCGGCTCGTAGGCGAGTACGCCGACGGCACTGGCACGCCTTTTGCCTTCCTGAGTCTCGATCTTCGCGTCCGCGAGCGTGAGGACGAGCTCCGCCAGCGGCTTGCCATCGGCCTGGGCAGCCATTTGGCTGCCGGTGGGCAGGCGTTCCCCCAGAGCAGCGAGGATGTCAGGCATGGCCGCGGAAAGGCCGTCCGGGCCGGTCCCAACTGGAATGCCTGTCGGCTCCTCATCGAACCAGGCTTCCAGGGCGGCAGGCTCAAGGCCGGGGAGCAGGAGTGGGATGACGCGGTAGCCATCCGCCGTGCGCCGCTTTTCGACCAATAGCCCCTGCTCAATCTCCCGGCGAACCCATCGTGAGTTCACGGTTTCCGGGCCGAGCACAGCGATGAAGTGCCGGGCGTTCTCGATGGCCTGCGCGATCTCGGGCGCGAGCCGACTGCCGCCCCGCAGACCGCGAGAGTCCACCCAGACGGGCACGCGGTGTGCTTCAATCGCTTCTCGCAGTTGTGCTACGAATTCATCGTCGGCGCTGGCGTGGCTGATGAACACAGCGGGGTTTCGACCCTCGCACATTCTTTCTCGACCTCCAACACATCTGGCCCGCAGTAACAGATGGAAACCCGCCGGCACTGTCTCACCCGTGCCGCACGCCGCTTCTATCGATCTTATTGTAGCCCAAAGCCCCGGAGAGATCAAATGGAAAGTCCGGGTTTCTCCTGCATATTCCATTCGGATCGGGAAGAATTGCTTGAACGGTACCGCCGGTCCGGTATAGTGGGTCTGGTCGCTAGGGGTGGCTTGCCGTGTGAGGCCGGCCTGAGAAAAAACCCTTTGAACCTGATCGGGATAATCGCTCCATGGATCGCATCCGAGACTCGGATGCGGGGGCGAGAAGGCCTGCGTAGGAAAGCGATGCGACAAACTGAGGCATCGAGAGTTGGCGAATCGCTTCCTGCGGGAGCGATTTTTTTATTGGTGACGAGGAGTGCAGGATCATGACGACGCAACTGGAACACGCACGAGCCGGGAAGATCACGCAAGCCATGCAGGCTGTGGCTCGGGATGAGGCGGTGGATGCCGAGCTTATTCGCGCGGAGCTGGCGGCAGGACGGCTGGTGATCCCGGCCAACAAACTCCACCTGGCCACCAATCTCAAGCCCGCGGGAATCGGCAGAGTGCTTCGAACGAAGGTCAACGCCAATATCGGGACAAGCAGCGTCCGCTGCTCCGTGGCCGCCGAGATCGAGAAGCTGGAGGCGGCCCTGGAGGCCGGGGCCGACGCAGTGATGGACCTCAGCACCGGCGGCAATCTCGACCAGATCCGCAACGAGCTGCTCGCACATTGCCCCGTCCCGTTCGGCACCGTCCCGATCTACCAGGTGATCGAGGGCAGGAACGTCGAGGACGTGGACAACGATATCATCCTGCGGACGATTGAAAAGCAGGCGAAGCAAGGCGTGGACTTCTTCACGATCCACGCCGGCGTGCTGCGGGAGCACCTGCCCCTGATCGGGAAGCGCGTCGCCGGCATCGTCAGCCGAGGCGGCGCCCTGCTGGCCAAGTGGATGCTCTATCATAACAGGCAGAACCCCCTCTACGAGCTGTTCGACGAGCTGTGCGACATCATGGTCGAATACGATGTGTGTTTCTCTCTAGGCGACGGCCTGCGGCCCGGCGCCATCGCGGACGCCACCGACGAAGCGCAGCTCGCCGAGCTGCGGACATTAGGCGAGTTGACCGAGAGAGCTCAGGAACGGGGCTGCCAGGTCATGGTGGAAGGTCCCGGCCACGTGCCGTTCGACCAGATCCAGCACAACATGGAACTCCAGCAGCAGATTTGTCACGGGGCCCCCTTCTACGTGCTCGGTCCCCTGGTGACGGACATCGCGCCCGGTTACGATCACATCACCTCGGCCATCGGGGGCTGCGCCGCCGCATTCTACGGGGCCTCCTTCCTGTGCTATGTCACGCCGCGGGAGCACTTGGGATTGCCGAACGCCGAGGACGTCCGGGTCGGGGTCATCGCCGCCAGGATCGCCGCCCATGCGGCGGATATCGCCCGCGGCCTCAAGGGCGCGGACGAACGCGACAGGAGACTGAGCACCGCCCGGAGCAACCTCGACTGGCAGACGCATTTCGGGGAGTCCCTCGACCCGAAGACCGCCGACCGGATGCATCGCGAGGCCTGCGAGGAAATGGGCCTGGCCGAGTTGCACTCGGCCGACTACTGTTCCATGTGCGGTCAGCACTGGTGCAGCGCCCGCATCAACCGCGAGGTCCGCCAGGCCGTCAAACAGCGCGCCAGCACATAGGGGCGCGAAGCCTTGCATCTCCACGCCCTCGCACGTATACTCGGCTCAGAGGCATGACAGCAGGACCGGGCCATGAGCGATGTCACGCGCATCTTGAACGCCATCGAACGGGGGGACGTGGAGGCTACGGACCAACTCTTGCCGCTGGTCTATGAAGAGCTTCGCCTTCTGGCCGCCCAGAAGCTCGGCCAGGAAGCGCCGGGCCAGACTTTGCAGCCCACGGCCCTGGTGCACGAGGCGTACCTGCGTCTGGTCGGCGATGCAGAGCACGGGTGGAAGAGCCGGGGCCATTTCTTTGGAGCCGCCGCCGAGGCCATGCGACGCATCCTGGTCGAGACGGCCCGGCGAAAACGACGCATCAAACACGGCGGTGAGGCCCAGCGCATCGACTTGGACAAGGTGGACGCCCCGGCCGACCAGCCCTCGGAGGATCTTCTGGCGTTGGACGAGGCCCTTGCAAAATTGTCCACGCAAGAGCCCTTGAAAGCCGAGCTGGTCAAGCTGCGGTACTTCGCCGGGCTGACGGCGGAACAGACCGCCGAAGCCTTGAACATCTCCAAAGCCACGGCCGACCGCTACTGGGCCTACGCCCGCGCCTGGCTGTTCGACGAGATCCGCAAGGGCGATCACACGACACGCGTATAGCGCTGCGCCATTTTTCCACTTTTCGTGAGTCATTTTCACCTCTCGCGGCGCACTGTACTACAGAGAAGACGTTCTTGGAGCCACAAGCATGGTCACCGAGCCGAACCGAATTGAGGAGGTATTTTCCGCCGCTCTCCAGCGCAAAGCGGGGCCGGAACGCACGGCCTACCTGCATGAGGTTTGTCGCAATGATGAGGCGATGAGGGAACGCATAGAAGCCCTGCTCGCGGCCGGCGATGCCGCCGGCGAGTTCCTGCGGCAACCTGCGCTCGGCGGTGACTCGGTCACAGACGAATCTACGGTGACCGAAGGGCCGGGAACGGTCATCGGGCGGTACAAGCTGCTGGAAAGAATCGGCGAGGGGGGCATGGCGGTGGTGTACATGGCCGAGCAGGAGCAGCCCATCCGCCGCAAGGTGGCCCTCAAGATCATCAAACTGGGGATGGATACAAAGCAGGTCATCGCCCGCTTCGAGGCGGAACGCCAGGCACTGGCTCTGATGGACCATCCCAGTATCGCCAAAGTCCTTGATGGCGGCGCCACAGAGACCGGCCGGCCCTACTTTGTCATGGAGCTGGTCCAGGGCGTTTCCATCACCGAATACTGCGACAAGAACAACCTGAGCACCAAAGACCGATTGGCTTTGTTTGTTCAAGTCTGCACCGCCGTGCAGCACGCTCACCAGAAGGGCATCATCCACCGCGACATCAAGCCCTCCAACGTCATGGTCACGCACCATGATGGCAAGCCTGTCCCCAAAGTGATCGACTTCGGCATCGCCAAAGCCACGAACCAGCGATTGACCGAAAAGACCCTCTTCACCCGCTACGCTCACATCATCGGCACCCCGGCTTACATGAGTCCGGAGCAGGCGGAATTGAGCGATCTGGACATCGACACCCGCTCGGATATCTACTCCCTTGGCGTGTTGCTCTACGAACTTCTCACCGGCACGACACCCTTCCGCGAAGAAGAGCTTCGCAAGGCCGGCTACATCGAGATGCAGCGAGTCATCCGGGAACAAGAGCCGGTCAAGCCCTCCACCAGGATCCGGACCTCACAGGTAGGCCAGCCGCCCTCGGCTGGGAAACCTGAAGGATCACCCCCGAGGGCGGGGGTGCTACACGTTTGGAGTCCCGCCTTCAGGCGGATAAGACCGCGTAAACGCGGTACTCCGAACCGGGCTGGTGTGCGGTGCACACCCTACCAGCAGGTCAAGGGCGATCTCGATTGGATCGTGATGAAGTCCCTGGAGAAGGACCGCGCCCGGCGGTACGAGACCGCCAGCGGCTTAGCCGAGGATATCCGCCGGCATTTGGAGCATGAGCCGGTCCTGGCGCGAAGCCCCGGCGCCACCTATCGTCTGCGCAAGTTCCTCCGTAGGCACCAAGCACAGGTCCTTGCCACCCTGGCCATCGTGGTTGTAGCCAGTGCGGCGGTGGTCGTTCTGTCCCTGTGGAATCGGGACCGGCGGCAGGCGCACAGGGGCATCCTGTCCCAAGCCCGCGAGCAGTATGCCAGGGCGGACCGGGAAAGCGCCCTTGAGACGGTCAAGCCCATCCTCCACAGCCGTCACGTCGGCCTGGAAGCCCAGCTTCTTGAGGCTACGATCCTCGTGGACAACCGGCGCTTCGACGAGGCGGGGGCCATATTGGATCGTCTACTCGACGCCCCTCCCGAGATTGCCGGGACGGCTCACTCGCTCCTGGCCCGCATCCTGTGGGAAAGTGGACCGCTGGATGCCGAGAGGCTCAAGGAGATTGAGGAGCACCGCCAACAAGCCACAGCGTGGCTTCCAGAAACCGCCGAAGCATACTTCCTGCGGGCCATGACCGCCGTCACGGTCAAAGAGCAGCTTGCTGCGCTGGACAAGGCTCTGCAACTGGACCCGGACCATTATGAGTCCCTCCGGCAGCGGGCCTTCACGTACTATGCCTCCAGGAGATATGAGCGCATGAGGGATGATGCGCTGGGCATGATCTACCTGCGGCGACGCGACCCGCTGGGCCATTCTCTGCGTGCGACTGCCCTGCGCGAATTGGGCAAGTATGCCGAAGCGATTGCAGAGTATGACAACGCGATGGCACGACCGTCCAAGGAAGAGCCGCAGTACCTCGATCTGTCCAGCCAGCGCTGCGAGACCTTTCTGCGGATGGGGGACTATGAGCATGTCATTGCCGAGACCCGGGCTTGCCTGAAACTCTGGCCGGACAAGCCCGTGTTTCAACACCACCTGTTCTGCGCTCTGACGGCCCTTGGGGATTACGACCAAGCGGCTGCCCTGTTCCGGCAAATCGTCGCTCCTGGCCAGGAGTCCCGCCTCCCATTCGAGAACTGGTGCTCGAAATACGTGTTCGATACCTTGGAAGTTGGGCGGTCCTGGCATCCGGGGGATCGTGAGCCTACGGGACCAGCATTCCTGCCGATGGTGGAGGCCGAGGAGACCTATCAGAGACTTTTGGCGAAGGCGAAGCGCGTCACCACGGAGGGATTTAGCTCGCGCTGGTCCCCGGATGGGAGCAAGCTGGCTTTCAGCTTGGGGGTGCACGGTTACAGTGGCGTCGCGGTTTATGATCCTGCCACCAAGGACACCGATCTGCTGATCGTCCCCGGCAAGGACCCGGCTTGGTCGCCTGATGGCAAGTACATCGCCTTCGTGCGAGATCGCCAGGTCCTGCGGCTGGAAGAGTTGACCATGGCCAAGGGCAAGAACCAGCAGCCTCCCAAGACGGATGAAGAAGTCTGGGTCATGAACGCGGATGGCACGGAGCCAAGGCGTCTGGCTCGCGGCGGCTGGCCGTCCTGGAGCCGGGATTCGACGCGTGTCTACTATCACTCGCGTGTGGACAAAACGCTCTGTTCGATCTCCCTCGATGGCCAGGACGCCCAGCCGAAACGGATCATGGCGTGTTCATCCGAGTTCCCATCCATCTCGGCGGATGAGAAATACATGGCCTACCTGGAGAACGCATCCCTGAAAGTCAAGGACCTGGTTTCACAGGCTCTTGTCGCTCAGTGGGACGTGCCTTTCATAACGTGGAGCACTGTTGCCTGGTCCCCTGCGGGTCGCGAGCTCTGTTTGGGTGGCGGCAGCGGTTCGCAGGACACGTCGGGTCTGTGGATCTACACCCTGGGCAGGGCGGAACCGGCGAACGTCCTCAGCGGCCAAGTTCGCAATGCCTCCTGGTCACCCAAGGGGACGGAGTTGGCCATCAATCTGAGGCTGTCGTACTCCGAGATTTGGACCGTGGCTCTCGACCCCAAGGTACCTACGATCGAGGCCCTTGGCCCCGGTCGGACGCTCCAGGAGCACTGCCAGGAAATCGTCGCGCTCTGCACCCGGAGAATCCAAGCGGACCCACAGGACGCCTACGCCTACTCCAACCGCGCCCACTACTATGACTGTTTGCACGACCGTCCTGCGGCCATTGCAGATATGCGACGGTGGTCCGCCGTCGTGAGCGGCCGGTTACCTTTGGATTTGCAGTTCGCCACGCTGGAGAACTTCCGGCATGTCATCAACTTGCCGTTCGATTGTGAACTCGTCTTTTCTGCAGAAAGACCCGTCAATGAGATTCCAGTACTGTCTGTTGCCTTCGGGCAGAAGGGAAGGTGGGAAATGAAGTTGTTTGAGATGCCGATGGTCGTAATGTCACTACTGGGCCTTTGTCTTCTCTCAGGTGTGGATACGCCGATTGCGTACGGTGATTTCACCTTCGGCGAACCCACGAATCTGGGCCCGGTCATCAACACGTCGGGGGACGACTTCACGGGCGCCATCTCACGCGATATGTTGGAGTTCTACGTCGGCACTCGGAGCACGACATGGGTGTTCCGCCGGGCAACCGTGGACAGCGCGTGGGAGCCAGGATCTGTTTTTGGTCCACTTGTTGGCAGTCCCTACATGGAGGGGGCGGGATGCCTTTTGGCTGACGGGCTATCGCTCTACGTCAGCTCGAATCGGCCCGGAGGCGTAGGCACTTACGATCTGTGGAGGAGAACGCGAACAACGACAGAGGATGATTGGAGTGCGCCGGTCAATCTGGGTGCTAATGTGAATTCTCCTTCCTGGGACTGGTCTTCGAGCCTGTCGCCCGATGAGTTGGAGCTCTACTTCACGTCCAACCGGCCCGGCGGGTACGGGGATATGGACATGTATGTAACCAGACGAACCACGAAGGATGCCCCCTGGGGCCCGGCAGTCAATCTGAGCCCCACGCTCAACAGCCCGGCCTGGGACGAGAGTCCCACCATCGCCGCGGACGGTTTGACGCTCTTCTTCTGCTCCATGCGTGCCGGAGGCTATGGGAGCGTAGATGTATACATGGCGCGGCGGGCCACGACCAAGGACCCTTGGGGCTCTCCCGTGAATTTGGGACCAGTGGTCAACACTCCCTATGAGGAGACCAATACCGTGCTTTCTCCCGACGGCACGATACTCTACTTTACGTCCACCCGGCCGGGCGGGTATGGCGGCAGCGATGTCTGGCAGGTGCCGATCATCCTGACGCTGGACTTCAGTGGCGACGGTAAAGTAGATGCGGCCGATATGGCGATCCTCGTGGCCAACTGGGGTAAGAGCAACTCGGTGTGTGACATAGGCCCGTTCGCCTGGGGCGACGGCGTCGTGGACGAGAAAGATCTGAGGGTGCTCATGGAATCGCTGGTGACTCCCGGTCCGGGAGCCTCGGATGTTCCTCGTGACGTGATCCTGAGCTGGGTATCTCCCTCGTCAGCTCAAATCTGTGACGTCTACGTTGGAACCTCCTTCGAGCCAGTCAATAACGCCGATCAAGGCGATCCATGCGGCGTGCTGGTCAGCCAGGGACAAGTAGCGACTACCTACGATCCTGATGGCCTGTTGGAGTATGGACGGACCTACTACTGGCGAGTGGACTTTGTCGGTCCCGGCCCTGCTTTCACCGTCTACAAAGGACCAGTGCTGGAGTTCACGACTGAGTCCTTTGCCTATCCGATCAAGAGCATCACGGCCACAGCGTCCAGCTCAGGAGCCGGCACGAGTCCAGGCAAGACCGTGGATGGCTCAGGGCTGGATAACAATGACGGACACTCGATAACTGGGACGGATATGTGGCTCAGCGCAGGGACACAGCCGAACTGGATTCAGTACCAGTTCGACAAGGTCTACACGCTGCACGAACTGTGGGTGTGGAACTGGAACCAGACGGCTGAGCCCTATGTTGGCTTTGGCGCCAAGACCGTCAGGATCGAGTACTCCGCCGACGGCACAATATGGACGCCCTTGGAGGGCGTGCCGGAGTTTGCCCAAGCCCCCGGCCAACCCGGTTACACAGCGAACACGATAGTCAGCTTCGCCGGAGTCTCGGCCAAGTACGTCAAGCTGACCATCGACAAGAACTGGAGCGTCGCCCCACAGACCGGCCTGAGCGAAGTGCGCTTCTTCTACATCCCAGACAGACCTGCGACCCAGCCATGAAACCATAGGGCGTATCACCACTTGGCACAAGGAAAAGGACCGGCGGGGAACGGAGCCGCCGGTCCTTTCTTGGGCGGGTCAGTGGCGCAGGAGCCGGGTGTAGATGATAGCGGCCAGGAGGAGCAGGAAGGCCAAGCCGGCCCACATGATCAGGACACCGGGGGCGGCCTCGCCCCAACGGGTGTTCCCGGCGACCTGCTTGCCGCTGATGATGGCCACGACCAGCACGGCGCCGGGCACGCAACTGGCGCCGAAGGCGCTGAGCAGGTGACCACCCCGCTTGAGGATTCCCAGGCCAATTCCGATGAGAATCATCGGGATACAGCCGACGCCAAATACGAGCCGCGAGTTGATCTCGCCCGTGATATCGACCAGCGTCCTGCGGACTTGCCTCGCCAGCGCTTTCTGGAGGCCCGCGAGCCGGGCCGATGGGGTAAATCCGAAATCCGAAATCCGAAATCCGAAATCCGAAATTCCCGCCTGCGGCGCGCGGAGGGCCTGCCTGATGGATTCCGGCAAGGCGAGTCCGCCGGTCGCGTGATGGATCACCGATTGCCCCGTCCCGATGACCTGGGCGTTGGAAAGCTGCAGGTGCACCTGCAGGTCCGGCGCAGTGTCGTCGAGGTAGAGGATGGCTTTATCACCGTAGAACCTTCGAGGCGGCTTGTCCGACTGCTTGGCATATTCCTCCACGGTCACCGGGGGCCGAAGCGAGACGGCCGGCTCGTTCTCCAGGGCACATCCCGCCGCGGAGAGCCGGACCCTCTGCGATTTCCCTTCGAGCTCGTAGAAGGCGGCTGGGGACCCGGCCAATTTCGCCCGTATGTCCTGCGCCAGCAATTCCGCCGCAAGCTGCACATACGTCTCGCGGGCCGTTTTCGCCACCGGGTCGAACAGCAGCGGATTGACGCGGATCTGCTTCATCTCGCCGATCTTCTTGAACTTGATGTCGTCGCCGAGCAGTGAGCCGAACTCCTGCCGGAACGACGCCGCTTCGATCTCGAACCACATGTCGTCGAGGCCGCCCAATTGCCTCGTGTTGCGCGTCGTCAACTGGACCTCGTTGAACCTGTCATGGGGGTTGAAAGACACCCGGGCGGACTCGCAGGTGATGATCCGCCGGAGACCCTCCGGCGACGACTCAATCACGACGATGCCGTAGAGGGTGTCGGTTTTCGCGTCGGCGTAATCCGCATAGATGAGATACCGCTCGTCGGGCGGCAGGCTGTAGTACCCGTGCTGCTGAATGTTGCGGAAAAGGATCTGCTTGGCGTCCGCTTTCAACGACCGCTCGGCGAGGCGGACGAAGTACGGCATGACGTGAAAGCTCAGCAACAGATTGGCAATCGCCACGAGAATGGCCAGGATCAGCCCCGGATAGACGAGCGTGGAGATCCCGATTCCGCTGGCCCGGCAGGCGTCCAGCTCGTTGTCGCTGGCGAAGCGCCCGTACGCCAGCGCCGAGGCGAACAACGCCGCCATCGGCAGGACGAACGTCAGCGTGATCGGCATGAAGTAGAGCAGGATGTGCAGGACCTGCCGCAGGCCCACCCCGTACTCCTGGACCGGCCGCAGGATCCCACCGAGGCTCAAAATCAGCGTCAGCGCGATCGTCGCCAGGAGGAAGATCTTGAACAGCTCCCGAAATATGTATCGTTGCAGCGTGAAGACCATAGCGGAAGAGAAATCCGAAATTCGAATTTCGAAATTCGAAACTGAGAGACGCTGTTATTGTCTTATCTGCTCGTAAACGGCCGGATCCAAAGGATCGATGTCTTTGATCCCATCCGCATAGAGTTCATATTTGCACTTCTCACGAAGCTCTTTGCCGTAGAGATCGAGGATCACCTTTCTTTGCTCGCCGAGCATCGCCCACTTGACAGTGTTCTGGAGTTGCTCGGCGTACGGCCTGACTTGGGCCGGCGTCTTTTCAAGGATTTTCACTATGCGCCATACAAGCCCTGTCTCGTAGAACCCTTTCACAGGCCCCACCACCTGATTGGGCTCGCCCTTCCACAGCTCGTCCCAGAACGGCCCCTCGCCACCGCGATAAATCCTGTAGGGCTCTATATTCTTCTGCAGCGAGTACGTGTCCTTCATCGCGTGAAAGTCCGCTCCGCCGCCAAGTTTCTCTCTCACCTCCCGCGCGGTCGCCAAATCCTTGCACCAGATCGGATCGACTTTCAGGAAAGGTCCCTCGGCGAACCACTCCTTGTTCTTCTCATAGAACGCCTTGATCTGCGCCTCGTTCGGCTCAGGAATGTTCTTGATCTTCTCATTCTGCACACTGTAGAGGATTTGCTGATCCTCAAGATCCTTGATCTCGCGCACGTACTCGGGATCCTTGTCGTACCCGCGAGATTTCGCCTCCGCCACGAGCATCGCGGATCGGAGCGTTCTATCGAGCAGCCGCTCGACCCCTTCCACGGTGTCCAGGTCCTGAGGCCGTCGCGGCGGAGCCATCTCACAGAGCGTCTCGATCCAGTCCCGCAAGGTGACCTCGCCGCCGTCGTAGGTCGCCAGGACAATCCCCTTTTCCTCCTTCGTCAGCTCGTCCCTCGCCTGGCTGTTCAGAATCCAGGGTTCCTTTCGCGTCTTGGCCGGCTTGTGCAGCAGCCGCTCGTGAATCTCCGAGGCCTTCGCGAAGTTCTCCTTCACCTGCTTGAGATGGAACTTCGCCAGCAGGTCCTTGTAGAACTGCTCCAGCAGCGCTCTACCCTTCGCCTGCTGCACGAGCATGCTGGCCCGCTCGCGGGGGAGGTTGGGGTCGCTCTTCATCATCTCGTCGATCTCGGCCTCACTGACCGACAGGTTCTTGCGGACGTGGTCCAGCACGACCATGCTGCCGAGCTTCTGTTTCTTCTGCCGCTCAATGTAAGATAGGAGGATCGGATCGTTGAGAGAGCCGAGCTTGCGTCCCTCCATCATCATGGCCTTTTCCGCGATCAGGTTGAGCAGGACCGCCTCAGCGGTGACCGGCTTCTGTGGAGCGGTGTACTCTTCACTGTGCGGCCGAATCTCCTGCAGAAGCCGTTGAAGCAGCTCGTCCTTCGTGATCTCAAACTCGCCGATCTTGGCGACCACCACCGGCGATTCCGTCACAGTGGCGGCGGGTGGCGGAACATCAGGCTTCTGCTCCGGCGGTTCCTTCACGGTGGCGCCGGGCGACGCGCCATCTGCCTTCTGGACGGGGGATTCCTTCACAGCGGTGGTGGATGGCAGGCCGTCTGGCTTTTGCTCCGGCGATTCCTTCACGGTGGCGACGGGCGACGCGCCATCTGGCTTCTGTACCGGCTGAAGAGGGTTCTCCTGTACCTGCGACGACTCCGCCGGCGGGTTGCACCCCGAGACGGCCGCTACGAAGATGCCCGCGAGAACGAGCGGGACCAAAGACCTGTGCACGACACGGACACGCTTGCCCATCGAATATTCCTCTTCTCACACAACAAAGCTGGAATCAGTGAATCACCTTGTTCAACGGATACGTGATGATGCCGCTGGCACCGGCCCTTTTGAGGGCGGGAACCAGGGTCCTCTCGACACTATCATCCACGATCACCTCGATGGCAATATACCTGGAATCGGCCAGACTGGAGATCGTGGGGCTTTTCTCCGCGGGCAGAATCTTCAGGATCGCGTCCAAGCTGTCCTTGCGGATATTCATCTTCAGGCCGACCTTGCGGCGCGCCTCGATCGCCGCCTGGAGCAGGATCGCTATGTTCTCGATCTTCTCGCGTTTGAAGGCGTCCCGCCAGGCGGTGCAGTTGGCGACCATTCTTGTCGTGGAGACGATCACCGTATCGAGAATCCGCAGGTTGTTGGCGTGCAGCGAGGTCCCCGTCTCGGTCAGCTCCACGATGGCGTCGATGAGACGGGCCTTGACTTCCGTCGCCCCCCAACTGAACTCGACTTTCACGTCGATCCTGCGGTCCTCGAAGTACCGCCGGGTCACGTTGACCAGCTCGGTGGCGACGATGCCGCCCTGAAGGTCCTCCGGCCGGGTGACGCGCGACTCGTTCGGGACGGCCAGCACCCACCGCGTCGGATTGCTCGTCGCCTTGCTGTACGGCAGCTCGCACACCTCCACGACGTCACAGGCGCTCTCCCGGATCCAGTCATACCCGGTAATGCCCGCGTCGAGGACCCCTTCGCCCACGTATCGCCCCATCTCCTGGGCGCGCAGACACACCAGTTGGATCTCCTCATCGTCGATGCTCGGCTGATAGTTCCGTTTGGAGTCGGAAATGTTGAACCCGGCCTTCTCGAACAGGTCGGTCGTCGCCTTCTGCAAACTGCCGGCGGGGATGCCGAATTTCAGGATTCGTTCTGACATGGTCTCCAGTTCTCAACCAGCTTCTACAAAATGCAGATCAGGCTCATTTCCCGGCCTTTGTCGCTTTTCCGGTCTTGCGCCGGGCCGTTTTGGCCGATCTCCTGGCGGCGGGTTTACATCGTTCACATTCCTCGCGCAAGAGAGCATAGAATTCATACGCGTTCTTCGCGGGCACCTGCCTCGTCAAGAAACCTTCGATCTCCTCCTCATCGGCCTGCGCATCGACAAGTTTGTGTTGCTTGAGGTAGCCCAGCATCGGCTCGGTCAACGGGACAGCATGGGCCTGCAGGGACGTCAGCATACAGTAATTCGCGCTGAAACGGCTGATGCCCAGTTTGTCGATCGCCTGCCTGGCGGGCCGCTTTCCCAGCTTTTTCAAGGCTTGCAGGCTTACGGTATGATGCACGTCGAACACGGCCCTCAACGCCGTGGTGAGCATGGACGCCGTGTCCCTGCCCGCCGGGGTATCACGCCCCAGCGTCTCCACGATCTCCTCCGCGCGGGAGACGCGCAGATCGTTCCAATTGACGAACGTCCTGCGGATGATCCTCATGGCCGCCTCGGCGGCCGACGCACTCATCCTCTCACTGACGACGCCGTAGATCAATGCGTCCACCGGGTCGTCGTGGATCACCGGCTCGATCTTCGCGTGCACGCGCTTGAGGCCGCGATAGAGCCTCTGTAGTCGTTGGGCATATTCCCTGCTTTTTCTCATGGCCCTTCCAAACGCTACGGCATAACAACGGCCTCACGGGTCCAAGGTACGTCAGCAGGATGAAACAGATCAGGACCCATCAGGAGCTCGCGAAGACTCATCTTGTTGTTCATCCGGCCCGCCGCCCTCATCGCGATGCTCGCCGGCCACCTGATCGATCAGTCGCATGGTCTCGAGCATCTTCTGGAACTGCTCGTCCTTGTGGAAGCGAAGCACCGGGCAGAACTTGCTGTGTATCGCCGCCGCCAGAAGGGACTGGATTCTCGCCCTGGCGTGGGTGATCGCCTCGAAGGTCCTGTCCTTTTCGCAGTCGCTGGCCCCGAAGATGCTCAGGTACACGTCGGCATTGCGCAGATCCGGCGTCACGGTCACGCGAGTGACACTGACGATCCCCGTGATCCGCGGGTCGCTCAGATGGCTGATGATGGCGTCACTGACCACCTCTTTCACCAGACGAGCGACTTTTTCCTGTCTTCGGGTCGGCATAGGACTGTTCTTTCTCTGACGTTGGCGGCCTGGCGCCTCTTATGCCTGAAGGGTCCGGGCCACCTTGACGATCTCATAGAAATCAAGCACATCGTCCACTTTGATGTCGTCGAATCCGGCCAGCTTGATGCCGCATTCCATTCCTGTCTTGACCTCCCGGACGTCATCCTTGACATGCTTCAATGACTCGATCGCCAGAGCGTCCCTGACAATGACATTGTCGCGGATCAGCCGCGCCTTCGCACTCTTGGTCACTACGCCGCTGGTGACATAGCAGCCGGCCACCGTGCCGATTCGGGAGACCTTGAACGTGGCCCGGACAACCACTCGGCCGAGAGACCTCTCCTGCTCTTCGGGCTCCAGCAACCCGACCATGGATTTCTGCAGGTCCTCGGTGATCCGGTAGATGATGTTGTACAGCCGGATATCGACGCCTTCGGACTCCGCCGTCTTGGCGGCATGTTCATCCGCCACGACGTTGAAGCCGATGATGATCGCGTTGGAAGCCTCCGCCAGAAGCACGTCGCCTTCCGTAATGCCGCCCGTCATCGCCTGCAGGATATTGATCCTCACTTCCGGCGTACTGAGCTCGGACAGGTACTTCTTCAGCACGTCCACCGAGCCCTGCACGTCCGCCCGGATGATCAGGTTCAGGTCCTTGACATTGCCCGCTTCGATCTGGCTGAACAGGTTTTCCATCGTGACCTGCGTTCGCTCGGCCAGGGACCGCTCCCTCTGCAGGAGCCGGCCCTCTTCGGCGGCCGCTTTGGCCCGATTGAGGTCATCCAGGCAATAGAACCGGTCGCCCGCCTGGGGCACATCGCTGAGCCCGACGATCTCGACGGGCATGGAGCTGGTGGCCACCTTGATGTCGCGGCCGTAGCTGTCTCTCATGGCTTTCACCCGGCCGTAGGTCTTGCCCGCAAGGATTACGTCGCCCCGGCTGAGCCGGCCTTCCTTGATCAATACCGTCGCCACCGGGCCTTGCTGGGCGGACAACTTGGCCTCCACGACCCAGCCCGTCGCGGGGATGGTGTCGTCCGCCTTCAGGTCGCGCAGCTCCGCCACATAGTCCAGCGCCTCCAGGAGGTCGCCGATGCCCTGGCCGGTGACCGCACTGGTTTTGACAACCTCCGTATCGCCGCTCCACTCGGTGGGAGTCAGACCCTGCTCGGACAACTGCGCGTATATCCGATTGATGTCGCAGCCCGGCAGGTCGATCTTGTTCAGAGCCACAACGATCGGCACGCCCGCCGCCTTGCTGTGCGCAATGGCCTCCACGGTCTGGGGCATCACGCCGTCGTTGGCGGCGACCGTCAACACGACGATATCCGTCATGTTCGCGCCTCGGGCCCGCATGGCGGTGAATGCCTCGTGGCCCGGCGTATCGAGAAACGTCACCGTCTTGGCGTCCCAACTGACCTGGGAGGCGCCGATATGCTGTGTGATGCCACCGGCTTCCCCGGCGGCCACATGGGTCTGCCGGATCCGGTCCAACAGACTCGTTTTGCCGTGGTCCACGTGCCCAAGCATGGCGGCCACCACGGCCCGTCTCGTCAGATTCGTGCGCTCGCGGGCCTCGAACTCCTTGCGGATTTTCTCTTCCAGCGTGGTTCTTCGCTCGATGACGAGTTCCGTATCGAACTCCAGGGCGACCACCTCGGCCACGTCGCTGCTGATGATCTGGTTGGCCGTGGCCATCGTACCCTGCTGAATCAGCTTGCCGATGATGTCCGCCGCCTTGACGCCGAGAGCCGAGGAAAGGTCCTTGACCGTGATCGGCTCGTTGATATTGATCCTCTTGGGCCGGACCGGGCCGGCGGCCTCACGCTGGGCCTTCGACGTGATCTTCCGCGATGGACGAACGCGGATCCCCTCGCCGCCTGCGGCGCTCAACCGGGCCTGCCTCTCCTCAATGTCCCGCTGCCGCCATTTCGTCCGGAGCTTTGCCTTCTTGAGGCTGTCGTCGTCGACCTCGTCTTTCCTTCGGCCGTGCGTCCGATCCTTGTGCTTTCCTTTCTTGTCGCCGACAGCGGCGTGGGATGGCTCTTCTTTCACTTTCGGGCCGCCGTACATCAAGGGTTCCGTGACGGCCCTTTCATGCCGCGGCTTGAATCGGGCGCGAGGACGATCCAGCACTTCCGGCGCCTCCACGCGAACGATCTGCGGACCGCTCAGCTTCGCAGGCGTCGGCTTCTCCAGCATCGGGCCGGCCGGCTTGACATCCAGCTCAGGCTTGACCTCGACCTTCTTCTCCTCGACCTTGGCAGGCTCTTTGACCTCGGGCGGCAACTCCTCCACGACGGCACTCATTGCCGCCGGAGCCACCGGCTGCCTCTCAACGATCTCTACTTGCGCCTGCGAAATTTCCGTCTCTGCCGCTTCCGTCATTTCCACGGTCCGTGATTCCATCTGCACAGGGGGTTCCGCCACCGCCTGGGCCACCTCGGCCACAGACTCTTCGACCTCATCGATCTCGAACTCTTCCTCGCCTTCGAGGACTTTCTTACGCTGCGGTCGCTTTCGAACGCGCACCTCGTCCAAGTCCACTCGTTCCGCCGTCTCGATGGTCGTCACATTCTCACCCTCGCTGAACCACTCCCGAATCGTGGCCGCCAATCCCGCGGAGATGGTGGCCATGTGATTCCTTACGTCCAGGCCTTCATCCTGGCATTTCTTGACAATCGAGGCGCTCTTAACCCCGAGTTCGCGAGCTAATATGTATACTCTCGTAGTAGCCAAAGAACCTCCACGTTCTATTCATCTCGCTCTTCATTCGCGGCATTCAATGTCCTGCCCTGCTGTGCCAGTTCCCTCTCCGCCTGCTTTCGCTCGGATTCGGCGGCGGCGGCGCTCTTGGCCTCTTTGTCCGCGGCCTCCACCAGCCGTTCGGCGAAGTCGGCGCCCAGCTTCAACTCGCTGACCAGAGGATCGGGCCCCACGTCGGCCAGATCGAGGACAGAGATAATGCCCAACGCGATGAGCTTGTCCACAAGTACTTCATCCGCCCCCTCCACACTCTTGACACACGTCGCCAGGCGTTCGATGCCCTGGTTGTATTCGTCAGGCGTGAGGATATCGATATCCCACCCGGTCAGCCGTGCAGCCAAACGAACGTTCTGGCCGTGCTTGCCGATGGCCAGACTGAGTTGATCTTCCTCCACTACGACCGTGGCCCGACCCAGCTCGAAGCACAAGGCTATCTCGCTGACCTTGGCAGGCATCAGTGCATTGGCCACCAAAGTCTGAGAGGAGTCGTTCCACCGGACGATGTCTATCTTCTCGCCGCCAAGCTCATCGACGATGTTCTTGATCCTGCTTCCCCGCACGCCCACGCAGGCGCCGACCGGATCCACTTTGTCGTCGTATGATGTGACGGCCACTTTACTGCGATACCCGGCCTCACGGGCCATGGCACGAATCTCGATGATCCCCTCGGCAATCTCCGGGACCTCCGACTCGAACAGCCGCCGGATGAAGTCAGGGTGCGTTCTCGACAGGATGATCTTCACCTGGCTGGCGGTCTCCTTCACGTCCAGGATCAGGCAGCGAATCCTCTCGCCCGGCCGATGCGTCTGGCCCATGATCTGCTCGCCCTTGGGCATGAACCCCTCGGTCCAGTGGTCCAGGCTGACGATCAGCGTTCCGCCCTCGTAGCGAACCACGCTGCCGCTGATGAGCTGGCCTCTGCGCTGGGCGAACTCGCTGAAGATGCTGTCGCGCTCGTCCGCCCGGATCTTCTGGATCATGACCTGCTTGGCGGTCTGAGCGGGGATACGCCCCAGCCGCTTGATATCGATGGGCTCATTGTTCTTGGTCGCGCTGACTTTCCCTGTAGCTCTATCGATCTGAACGACAATCGTGCTGTCCGGCTCGCCGAAGTGCTTACGCACCGCCGCCCCCATCGCTTCTTCGAGATCGGTGAAGATCGACTCCTTGTCGATGTTCTTATCCCGGGCTATGTTCTCGACGATCCGTAACAGTTCCTGGTTCATGATCTTGCTCTCTCTACAACACTGTGCATCTCCGATGCATACCCGCCGACGAGGCTTCGTCAGACGGCGGTCTTCCACAGCACAAAAAAAAGTGGAAACCCAGACCCGTTTCCACTCCACGTATCCCCTGCCAATCGAGGTTGTCATCTACCTCTTGCCTACATCTGTCGCCTCCGATACTGGTTTGGCCCCTTTTCCTGTTCAGCCAGCCAAACCTGATCAACCTCGCCGGCATTCCGATACCGAAGCAGAAACATCAGGTCCACAGCCATCCTCTGGGCATAAATGCAGCACCCTGCATACTTTATATCCCTATGCCGCCGCACTGTTCACACGTCCAGTCAAAATCATTCCATGCACCTTTTCCAAGCGTGCCTCCGGCTGTGGCAGCCATTAGTCCTATTAGCCAAAGCCATTATATTAATCGTCCGAGCCGCCTGTGGCAATAACTTTTTTGGAGATTTTGCCCTTTTTAGGACGGTCTTGGCACGCCAACCGGGTAGCACGCTGAATTGCCGGCATCAGGGCCGCTGGGTCCTATAATACACACAGGCAGTATCACAGGCCGCTATCTTCACTGGAAAAGATGCGAAAGATGAAACCGAGCGAGTAAAAAACCTCACCGTAGCGGTGATATATACCGATACCGCGAGAATGCACCCCAGCCTCGCGAATTGTGGGCTCACCGGTCGGAAACTCAATATGTAGTACGGTATGCAGGCAGCCTTGTTCTTCGGGAGCGGCCCACCCAGCGCAATTGCATATGGATGAGCGGCCTCCGTTTCTGATTCAGAAGGGCTCTGGGGTCCTTTCGGAGTTATCGCTTTAGAGCCCCCGGCGAATCTTTGTACAATGCATAGGCCGTCACGGGGGATAGAGCTTGCGCCCGCGGCTGGTTGACTGGCTTGGCCCCCGCTAACGGCGGTTGCCATTCCTTTGGTGCAGGCAGAATGGTCCCCGCATAGGCAGCGGCGCTGACGAGCGTTATCACAGTCGCCCGGATCAAGGTCAGGTAGCTGATCTTGCCGGCGCCGGCGTTGCTGAAGCAGCCGCAACTGATATCCAGATGCCGGTACAAAGCCGAAGCCAGCACGAACATGAACAGCACGCCCATGCCGATACTCGCCAGCAGCGCCCCGCCCACGAACACGCCGCCGACCAGACACACGCCCGTGAACAACTCCACCCACGGCAGCACCATCGCCACGAGCACGCCGACCTTCGGCCCGACCAGCTCATAGCCGTAGATGCTCCCCAGAAACTGGTACGGCTGCTGAATCTTCGGCACGCTGCTCATGATGAACATGAATCCCAGCCCCAGCCGGACCACCAGCACAAAGCCCGCGACCACTCGTCCCTTACTCGGCAAGAATCGCCTCAGCCCCATCCTGAACCTCCAATCTCCTGTTCTCAGTATCCAGTTGTCGGTTGTCAATTGTCAGTTGCGGATTAAAACCGCCTCCTGTCTCCGGCCTACGGTCTCCAGCCTGATCTTTCTTCTTCGCCTCTGCAATCAGCCTGTCCAACTGCACTCGCGGATTCTCATAATACGGACACTCATTCTCATACAGGCGCAGTCGGTCCTCTATCTGTCCTGCCAGTTCGCTCGCTCCTAGACGCGTAGCCATGGCCAATGCTTTCTGTGCGGTCTCCACGGCCTTACGATATTGCCCACCTGAAGCATACGCCGCCGCCAATGTGTCCAGCACGCCGGCATCCCGATCCCTCGTCATCTTCCGCGCTTGCTCAGCAGCTTCGACAGCCGCCTTCGGGTCTCGAATCTGCGAATCTGGATGGGTTGCCAAGAACCATGCCAGGTCCTTCCACGCGAGCAGGAATCTGGGATCAACTGCCGTCGCCTGACGCAAATGGCCCAAGCCCTCTTCGGTCCGATCCGCAACAACGAGCATTCTGCCAAAGTTATAGCGAGCCAAGACGTACGTCGGCGCAATCGCTACGGCTTTCTGTAGGCTGGCGAGTGCCTCGGGGCAACTGCCCGAACGAAGCAGCAGCAAGCCGAGATTTACGTGGGCGGTCACATAGGATCGATTGATCCACAATGCTCTTTGGTAATGACGAACGACTTCCGGCTTGGGGCCTCCCAAGTTGTCCAGTGTCAGCGCGAGGTTGTAATGGGCGTGAAAAGACAGGGGATTTGCACGCACCGCCGACCGGAAATGCAGTAATGTTTGTTCCGGTTTTCCCTCCGAACTCAATGCTATCCCCATGTCATTGTGGAGCACGCTCGAATTGGGAAACAGGGATAGCATATATCCATATAAGGTCGCGCTGTCGCTCCAATGGCGCAGGTACTGGCGCGTGGCAACAGCCTCTGCCCCTGCAAGAAAGACCACAACGACAGCGACCCCAAGGCTTCTACGCAGGACTCCGGTCTCTCTGTGAGCGCGAGAGAATCTGGCGAATGCCCAGACCAGAAGCGGCAGAAGACCGATCACCGGTAGATATAGATATCTGTTGGCCACAAGGACTATCGTGTGGCTGACGATGCCACTGGCGGGAAAGAGCATCACAAACGCCGTCAAGCAACTCACGAAGATGGCGCGAGTCCACCACAGTGAAAGCCCCAGCAACAGAATAATCGCAAAGATCGCGGCGATACTTACGATCATGGTTGGACTTGAGATCGCCAGGTAGTTGAAAGGCTCATAATGGGGTGACAGGTGTGCCGGCCAGAGAACCTTCGACAAATAGAAGATAAGGTTGTGAGAGAGGATTAACGGGACTTCGAGCGGATTGTACTGGCCGGGTAAAGACATGTGTGATGCACGAAGCTGTGAGACACACCCAATGACAGTGAAGACGCCGGCGACACCGAACAGCGGCAGTTTCTCCGCGACGCTTCTCCAGTGAAGCCTGTTCAACGGCCAGTAGTCCAGGAGCAGCATCATGAATGGCAATGGCAGCGCAATCGGCTTTGAGAGAAGGGCTAGAATATAAGCCGCGACACACGTGACATGGAACCTTGCCTCACGGTGGTGGGTGAATCTCACGTAGGCGACGAGTGCCCACAGGGCAAAGAAGCTCGACAGGACTGTCTTGCGCTCGCTCAGCCAGCACACGGAATCTACGGTGATCGGGTGCAGGCCGAACAGCAATGCCACTGCGGCCGCGACGAACGGGTGTGGAAATAGAAGGTAAAGAAATATCGCCACGAGAGCCGTATTGGCGACGTGGAGCGTGAGATTCGTTCGATGGTACGTCCGCATGTTCTCATAGGGTCCGGCAAGAAAACGGTCCACCATCAGCGAAACCGTCGCCAGAGGATGATAGTAGCCGAGTACCGTAGAGGGTTTCCAAACCTCTGCAAAGACGCGCCGAGCCGATTCCCACGATGGGTTCTGTACAAACGGATTCTCGGTCACGTACATCTGGTCATCGTACATCAGAGCTTGCCTGGACAGCGCCGGCATATGCACCAGGAGAACAAGGGCGCAAACGGTGATCACGAGACAGGAGAACAACTGGCGTTGCGAGATCGACTCGGAGAACGCATGTGTCAGGCTCGGTTGCAGCAGGGGATGTGACAACGACCCCTCATTTGCGGTGTCAGACATGGTCCACTCCCACCTTGACATGGGGCAACGCCTCTTCCACAGGCTTGATTGTCGTTCGCCCGGTCTTCATTTGAATCCTCCACCACAGGCGCAACAGACCCGCGAGGTTGAAAACGGCTGTCCGCGGTATCCGTTTGAGCGGAAACGCCTTGGTCCCACCACTCTTGCGAGGACGGTGGTGGACGGGAATCTCACGAATTCGCAGGCTCTCACTCTGAGCATGCGCGATGAATTCCCGCTGGAACCCTTCCATCATGAGGCCCATCGCGCCAATGATCCTATCGATGGTTCGTCTCTTTATGAGCATGAAGGCGCAGCTCGGATCGTGAAGGGGACTGTGGAACAGAATCCTGAATACGCAGCCGAAAGCGCCGGACATCAACTTCCTGGCGAATGTGTCCTTCCTCGGTCTTCGCCAACCAATGGAAATGTCATAGCGGTCCTTTTCGGCGTAGAACTGCCAGAAGTCGCCTGGCGTGTACTGGCCGTCTGCCTCAAGGCAAAGAACGAAATCGGCCGTGCTCGCTTTGAGGCCATCGATGAGCGCACGGGAATATCCCTTCCTTTCATCGCCCATGATAAGCCTCATGGGTATTCCCCGGCTTAACCTCGTCAGAATCTCCTTCGTCCCATCAGTGCTCCCATCTTCACAGACGATGAACTCGACGCGCAGCCGCGGCGAGAGTTCTTCGAAGATTTCCGTAACGACTGATTCGACGCAATCCGCTTCGTTGTGAGCCGGCATTACGATTTGGATGTCGGGCTTCCCTTCGATGTCCATATAAGCCCTCCCTTAGCACGCATCGGGGCGCCACCATTCCATTCGTTCCATCCGCCCCGAAAGACCGATATGTCCTTGAAGCCGTCGCTCATCAGCCGCAGGCTCACATTCTCTGCGAACTTGCACCCCGCGCTTTGGCAGTACGCGACAATAGGTTTACCCCTCGGGATCGAAGCAGTCGTCTTCTTCCATAATGCATCATTGGCATCAATCGGCAGGCTGATCGCCCCGTCAAGATGCCCACTCTTGTAATCACCTGCCAGTCTGGCATCGATGAGTACAATGTCCCTGCCACGGAGTTTTCGCATCTGGCCGACGGAGATTCTCGGAATGAAACTCCCGGCGTAAGCCTTCTGGACAGAGGTCGTCGCCTTACCATTTGCCAATAGGCCCTCGCTATCGCCAAGGTTGTATACCATGCCGAAGATCAAGGCCGCCATGCCGATCCCGACCCCTTGGCCGAATGTCAGCTTGATCATCCCACGCCGCGACAGAGTCCCCATGAGTCTGGCCCAGATGAACCGACTGACATGAAACGCCACAAGGATAAGCACGCCGATAATGCCACATAGAAGCAGACGTTGCCGATCTACTGTCAGGACCGTATCCACATTGAGCGGATGCGCCGACAGGACCAGACCCGCCCCATCCCACTGTGCCGCAAGTTCTCCGAAGGGAATAAGCCTCGGAACCTGCGGCGGATTGAATATCTTGGCCATGCCCTTCTCCGTCCCCATGAAGAGCTCATAGTGATTGTACTCCTTCGCGTGTGCGTGCGGCTTAACGTGAAGAATGACCTGGTAAGGGCAACTTCGCAGCGCACGAGTGCTCAACCGCCTCACGGCCTCGGCATGGAGTCCGTAATCGGTTGCACCTTTCCGCAGTTCCGCCAGCGAGCTGCCCTCGTGCGCCCCGTAGTATTCCGGCTTGACGAGGTCATGATAGTCCAGTTCCTGGCCCTCCAGACGCAATACGCTGTAAAGGCAGTATAAGCCGCAGTGGGCCCGCTGGCGCTTCTGTGCAAGCTCCCTACTCCTTTGGTCTGCCGCGGCGGAATCCGTCTCATTTGGCTCTGTCTCGCCGGCCTTGTTCGCAAGCACCCCGCCGAGAGTCTTGTCCATCTCAGCAACTATCTCATCGTCGATTTTCGGCACGAGCCTGCCATCCTGCCACCTGTAGCGAATCTGAACTGTCGGATGAGCGTAGACGTCGGCCCCGTTGCGAATGTCGTCGGGGACAAGCTTTCCGATGACCTCGGGCGGTGGATTCAGAGCGACTTCCTGAACCTCAATGTGTGTACTCCCTTCACTGTCATCAGCGTTCCCATAGACCGACCGCGAAGTCAAATAGGATTCCAGAGGCACCCAGATGCCCTCAACCTCTTCGAAGCGAACGTTCCGCAGCATGGAGGTGAGGTCCATATCTACAGGCTGACCGAAGAACAAGTGCTTGTCCGCCCTGGTCAGTCGTGCTTGGACCTGGGCCACGCCATACCCGTGCTCGGGGTCAAGCCAGACTGTGTAGTTCCCGTTGCTTGTCTTGGCATCGAGGACATAGCAATCGGTCCCGTTGATGGCTTCTTGCTGGGGACGAACCGAAACGGTCTCCGCCCGGCGCAGGACTTGGTCAATTCGGTCGAATGTTCCCTGACAACAGAACCCTATCATGTAACTGGATGCATTGCCTTGGCGAAGCCTGGTGATCTCACTACTGGCCGGATTCCTGTCAATCGCAGCCGAACCCAGGGATTTCTCGTTACCGCCTCTTCCATAATTTATGTACTTGTCTCCATACCAGGACATGCTCCTGTATGGGGCGTTCTCCTCAGGGATAGGCTTGGCCCTCCTCGACACCTCCCCCCATTCGCGCCAGCGGACAACCACGTTGTTTCCGTCGGACCGCACATCGTATGCGTCCGTGTATTTGCGCTCCCCTCCTTGGTTCCGTGAGGATATGGAGTGAGTACTCTTGATCATCCAGGATTGCACCTTGTCGTAGTTAGCCGCACAATTGCCTATCAGTGTCTCCGCGCTGGGGTTCTCCGCGGCCTGAATCGCCGGAACAATCCCGACTATGACGCCAACAACAAAGAGCCTCTTGGTCATGGTTTTTGTCTCCTTCTCACCGCTCGTCATATCTTCTCCGAAGCTGGGGGTGCCACGCCCCGAGTTTGTACGCATAGAGGCAGGATGCCCCAGATCAGGAGGGGGCATCCTGCAATCAAAAACGGATCGGCGCAGGTACAGCAACTCACTCCTGCTCAGCGGATTCGGGAGAATTCTCGCAAAGCACGGATCTTGTCATCCCAAGGCGAAGCCAAAGGATGATAAGCGGAGCGCACGAATTAGTAGGTACAATCGTCCACCGATGCTTCACAGGTAGTCTGGGTGAGGATCGTACAGTCGTACCCGCTCAGTGGGACCAGGTTCGTGCATCCTGCGTAATCGCCTCCGCATATCACGTTGCCTTGACTACCACCTGGGCTGATAATGGTTAAAAACCCACCCGTGCAATGCCAACTTGTGTAGGGAGAGTAGCCGTTAACCGCGTCCTGGCAATATCGCGAGGTGGTGCCATTCAGATTGCACGGGCTGCACCCGTTCGTCTGGTCTATGCTGGTGCATCCATAGTACCAACTCCAATCGCCGACCGGATGATAGACATACCAGCCTCCGATGACTGAAGTTCCAGTGCCAAGGATCGGCGCGCCACTGGCCCAGACAGCCATCAGAGCAATCGCGATGCCAAGTATCAATGGCACCTGAGATGACTTCATCAATCTCATACTTTTAACCTCCGGGGAGAAGCCTCCCCTAACACGTTAGACTCCTTCTTTCCCCGGGCCCACTATGCCCGGGTCTCTCCGTAGTGAGTCCTTTCAAGGCGGTCCTCGCGTCATAGGTCTCACCTCCTTTCACGCAAACGACTCCACGCTGGCAGATACTCTCGATGTTGGTGATATCCAATCTGCGCGCATACATTCTCCATCCTCGCCCATCAGGGAGTCACGTCAGAGGTGTCAATAGCGCGTCATCCCTGATCCAACCACTCCGTTTTCACGGAACTCATCTATATCCGTCCGTTTATCGGGGGCGTGGGTCACGAGCCACACGCCACGATCAGTAATCCTTGAACCCCCGCATCCACTCGGGCCAAGCCTCCGGCTTGACGCCCCCGCGCTGGGTCCAGGGGCCTTCCGTATCCCAGTCCTTGTGCCATTTAAGAGTCCAGAGCTCCTTGAGACCGACCTTGCGAACCGACCAGTCCAGAAACAGCCCGTTTATGTGCCCCTCATGGCGGTTCATGCAAAAAGGCCAGCCGAATATGGCTGTTGGCACTGCATCGGATTGGGGAGGAGGAGGATAAATCCTGGCTTCCCCTGCAACCCAACCCCAGGCGGAATCCAGGAACACTGGTACACCGTTGGCGTTCTTTACTGCGTTGATCATCCAGTATTCTGACTTTGTGACAGCATTGGAGGTTGAATGCGCATACTCTTGCATGCCATAGCTCCCTCCCCAGCTTACCATTGCCAAGTCGCTGTGACGCCATGCCTGGAAAGTCCCGCCGGGCCACAAACCCCCTATGCGGTGGACTCCGCCGGTTGGCTCGGCCCGCTTCGTGGCCATTGGGCAATACATGATTCGGCGGGTGGCGGTAAACGAGGGCGAGTTGGGGTCTTGCAACACAAGCTTCAGCGGCTCTCCCGTTCCCGTTCCCAACCATCGCCACTTGGCCCACCACGGGTCGGCGGGACTATGCGGCGTGGGATCCTCAATGGGTATCAAATACCCATCATTCTCGGCTGCATAGGCCGCATAGAGGGTCCCCCATTGGCGAAGGTTCGATTGACAGACCACGGCTCTGGCCTGCTTACGCACCCGCTGCAAGCTGGGCATCAGGATCGCCATCAGCAGCGCAATAACGGCAATCACCACCAACAGTTCAATGAGCGTGAAACCGGGGGGATTTACGCCCCGGATCGCAGTCCGGGGTGACATTATTTGTGATTTACGATTCTTGATTGCTGATCGTTGATTGTTGCTTTGTCTGTGCAGCGCGTCCGCGTGGGCCGCAGGCGGTTTCCAAGTCCGAATCCTTTTCTCCCTGTCATCCATCGCTATGCTTCCACTACCGCGATTGCTCGGATTGCTCGCATAAACATAAGTATTGTCCCATCCTCCTCCGGCCCAAGTCAAGCAAAATCTTCGCGGATTTTATTTCTTTCGCGAATTCGGGGGACCCTTTACTTATTTCGCCCTTGAATTGAGTATGATGTCCCTAATGGCACTAAGTTAAGCAATCAGCCTTGCTTTGTCACGTGGTAGCTTTAGAAAGCCAAATTTCCGTGTTTGACGTTTTATCAGCCGTGGCT
>Ga0214473_10000456_pt1 | contig 57610 bp, 42 predicted proteins | sample RVTome_7_FD_203509 | JGI IMG/M metagenome (GOLD analysis project Ga0214473, IMG submission 203509) | Soil microbial communities from uranium-contaminated site in the Upper Colorado River Basin, Wyoming, United States - RVT98D197 | ecosystem: Environmental > Terrestrial > Soil > Contaminated >... | reverse complement strand
TCTCGGATTCATGGCAAATTCCTTTCCCGGACTCAAAATACCGGTCCCTGGCCAAATCATCCTAACTTTTTGTGTCCAACCTCAGGGGTGCAGTCCAGATTGCCTTCCACCGACTTCCGCTAATTCGGGCATGGTGTAACTGGATCGGAATGCTGAAACTTACAAAAGTTAGGGGAGAGTGAGGTCGGGGCCGCCATTGTATATGTCATTGATGAGTAATTAGTTGCCGGACTATTCCAGTCCAACCTCACTCTCCCAGAACTTCTTATCCTTTCTCTTGAAGCTTTTGTGAGACGTTCTCGGGAGGTAGTTAGTCTACGGGTCGAGGCACCACAAGCCGGCCATTTTTCTAGAAAACGGCGTTCCGGAGCCTTTTGCTTTTTGTTTGGAATGCATGAGCAAAATCGGTACTCACCGATCTGAGGGAAAGGGACTCTATCTATAGACGCGATGCTCGTAGGAGAGATGAGTTGTTTGAAATAAAGTCGATAACTGTGAATGACCTGGAGGAAGTCCTCGAAGTATACCGGCAATGTGAGGATTTCTTGGCTTTGGGCTCGGAGCCAAAAGCATCTATGAAATTAGTACTTCATGATATGGAAGAGTCCCGAAAGGAGAAAGGAGATTTTTGCGGAATTTACGCATTGTCAGGAAAGCTGGTTGGCGTTATTGATTACATTTCTTCGAATTTCAATGGAGTCGCCAATGTGGCATTCATTTCATTGTTGATGATCGGTTCGCCTTGGCGAAATCGAGGAATTGGGATGCAAATTCTCAGGCTAGTGGAAGATAAGATAAGGAAAATCGACCTGGTTGACGAAATCCAGACCGCGGTACAATTGAATAATCCTGCTGCGCTTCGCTTCTGGCAACGGAATGGTTATCGTGTTTTCGGCAATCCAGTTCTCAGACCAGATCAGACGGTTGTGACATATCTGCGCAAAGACCTGTTCTCTTCGGAATGAGTCAGACTATCACCTCGTCCCTTATCGAGAGACCATTGGATTAATGAAAACCGTGTCTAAACTTTGGTCATCCAGCATTCGAATTGTCTGAGGACATACAGTCACTCCCTCCAGAACTTTCGTCGCCAGGCGCGGCGCGTTGATGCGTCGCCACTTCTTCTGCGCCCGCAGAATCAACTGGAAGATCAGGTTTAAGGCCGAGCGCGGTGATTTGATCCGCCGGATCGCGTTGGTGCGCAATCGCACGGTGGCAAAGATCGACTCGATCGGGTTGGTGGTCTTGATCGACACCCAGTGCTCCCGCGGGTAGCGGAAGTACGTCAGCAGCACCTCCTTATCCTTCAGCAGACATTCCACCGCCTGGGGATAGTCGCGACCATAGGTGTCGGCGAACGTGGCCATCAGCCCCAGGCTTTCTTCTTTCGTTTCGGCCTGGTACATTCGATGCAGCCAAACCTTCACCTCGCCGTGCAGCCGCCTGGGGAAGCGGCTCAGCACATCGCGCATCTTGTGAACCCAGTAGGGGCCTGGATCGGCTTTGGGGCAGACCTATTGCCATACCCGTTGCGGTAACCCGGCCGGCCCGGAAACGAATCCGTCGACTCCGTCCGTTCATACCACTGCCGACCCAAAAACTCGGTCACCTCGGCCTCCAGCAGGACCGTTTTCGGCTAAAGTTCACCGAAAGGCTACGCTACTTCTTTGCCAATTTCCACACCTTTTGAAATTGACTCCTTCCCTGACCTACCTTAGTCGCTTAAATTGAGCGAAATCCTATTCTTGAAGAGACCGATAAGCTTCGTATATTGTTTGATGTCCTTTAACATAAGGAAACTTATTGGTGACTGATCGGTTAAAGCAATTATGAGTAATTGTCTCAATAGTGGATTGAGCACAACCATTATCAGATTATTGTGTGTCCTTATCGTGCCACTTCCATTCGCCTTAACGACAGTGGGTGTGCCGTTCGTCGCTCATTGCGATGAAAACTGCGATAATGAGCATCAAGAGAGCGGTCAAGGTTGTGACGATTGCGTATGTTGTTTTGCGTTCACCAAGAAGTTCACAATTAATGAGAATTACCAACCTGCAGTTTTCACTCCTGTAACGGGAACGGTATATATATCTTCGCTCGACATGTCAAGCGCTCCGGTTGACGAAATCGAACACCCTCCTCAGAATCTCCTTTAGTTGCACCTGCCGATGATTATCGGCGGTACGAATCAACGTGTAGTTATTAGTCAAGATCGAGGCTGATTCTTGAGACTATTGGTCTTTAGGTTCAGAATCTCGTTTGTATATGCACATCTTAATCATGGAGGTTTACTGATGACAACTTTGAAGAGCCAATATCTTGTTCTGATGGTCATAACAGTGCTCGGCGTATTTGCGTATGTCGGTTGTACCAATAATGATATAGCGGGTGGCCAAACGGTTACTCTTAAGGCTCAACCAGATTTGGATGATCCGAATCACAACTTAGCTGGGCATGAGCATACTGACGGTGAAAACACAGCAGATTCGACAATACTTGACTGGTGTCTGGAACACGCGGTTCCTGAGTCTGAGTGTACCAGATGCAATCCGGGCTTGATAGAAAGCTATAAACAATCCGGCGATTGGTATGACGGACATGGTGTACCGGAGTCACACTGCCGGTTGTGCAATCCGGAGATCACTTTTCCCCAGGAGGAGACTCTCAAAAACCGCCGGCTAAAGGAACCCGAACAGGAAGTTCAGGTATCACTCTATTTTCGTCCCAACTCTCAGGTGTGCGCCACTGACGGAGCTCTTATTCAGTTCGCCTCAGCGATGACCGCTGAACTGGCCGGTATAACCGTTCAAGAAGTATACTCCTCGCAAGGTGAGTCAGTTATCGAAGCTCCCGCCGAAGTAGTTTTTGATGAAACCGAGACATATGTTGTAACGTCTACCGTGCCGGCTCTGGTGTCGCGCTGGTTGGTCTCCCCGGGAGATGTCGTCAAGAAAGGCAGTGAGTTGGCGGTACTGCAATCTCCAGAAATCGCACTCCTCAAAACGTCGCTCATAACAGCTCATGTTAATTACGACGTCGAACGGAAGGAGTTGGAGCGGCATAGTGAATTGCGTAGGAAAAATCTAATTAGTGATGCTGGTTTTGATCAGCAAACTGCGAGAACGGAGCAGGCCCGGGCTGAGCTGGTTAGCGCCAGAGGATTACTCCTGTCAGCGGGGTTAGATGACAAGGATATTGATGATGTTATCGAGCAGGGTCTTGTATCTAACCAGTTTGTATTACGGGCGCCTTCATCAGGGATTGTAACCGAGCGTATCGCGCAGTTGGGAGAACTGATTGATCCCGGCCGCGCCTTTGCTATGCTTGCCGACCCACATTCGCTGTGGATAGAGGCAAAATTGACCGGAGAGGAAATGAGAACCGTGGAGGTTGGTCAAGCGTTGACCTTTGCTTCCGACGGCAGGGGACTGGATAGAGTCGGTGCCGAGATCATCTGGAAATCCCACTTTCTGGACACGCATACCAGAACCGGCATCGTAAGGGCCAGAGTTCTTGATCGCACGTCTCAACTGCGCGCCGGTGATTTCGGTCGAGTCAAAATCGTTCATCCGAGGCAGACCAAGGTGGTCCTGGTTCCCAAGGATGCGGTTCAGTGGGAGGGCTGTTGCAACGTAGTCTTTGTTCAAGAAACGGACCAGCGGTACCGGCCGTTCAAAGTGCAACTGCAAGGAGGTAACGGTCCCTACTATCAGGTAACGAGTGGACTTGTTGGCGGCGAGAGGGTAGCGGTTGCAGGAGCCTTTCTTTTGAAGACTGAGCTCAAAAAGTCAAGCCTTGGCGCCGGATGTTGTGCCTTTGAACCGGCAGGTTGAGGCGTCCTATGCTGAAACAACTGGTTGAATTCACCCTTCGCTACCGACGAATGGTTTTGGCTCTGGCCGGATTGCTTTGCGTCATTGGTCTTATTGCGGTCTGGAATCTTCCATTTGATGCATTTCCAGATACTACTCCGGTAATGGTACAGGTCAATGTCTCCGCGCCGGGATGGGCTCCAGAAGATTTGGAGCGTCTGGTCACGTACCCCTTGGAGCAAGGACTTACAGGTTTATCTGCGCTGACCGAAGTACGATCCATTACAAAATACGCCTTGTGTCAGGTAACCACGATCTTTGAAGACGGTACCGATCTGTACTTGGCCCGGCAACAGGTTAGCGAACGATTGCTTTCGGTAGGTTTACCGGATGGGGTTGGGGTTCCGCAGCTTGGGCCGGTCTCGACTGGCTTGGGCGAGGTGTTTCACTATATCGTCGTTGGGGCAACAGAGGTTAGAACCGATGCCCGATCGGTTCAGGATTGGATTATCAAGCCGCAACTTCAATCAGTCTCAGGCGTGGCCGAAGTAAACAGTTGGGGTGGTTTTGAGAAGCAGTATCTGATTCTTTTTGATCCGGATCGGATTGCACAATACGAATTGTCCATCAATGGAGTGGTTGGTGTTATCAAAGATGGTCTGGGAAATGTCCCGGGTGGACAGATAACCCGAGGCGGTGAAATGACAATCGTACGAGGAATCGGCGTCGTTGAATCAATCGAACAGATTAAGAGCATTGTCGTAGCGATGTCCGACGGAATCCCGATAACTGTGAACGACGTCGCCCAAGTCGTAATAGGTCACGAGATTCGCAGGGGCGCGACGACGTTTAACGGCCAGGGCGAGGCCGTGCTGGGACTTGGTTTCATGATCACCGGTGAGAATCCGGCGCAAATTACCGGGCGGCTCTCAGAACGACTTGCTGAAGCCGGTGAGAATCTGCCGGGGGACATAATTGCCGTCCCGGTGTATGAAAGAACCCATTTGGTGAAACAAGTACTGTCGACCGTGAAGCACAATCTACTGTACGGGGCGCTTCTGGTTATTGCGGTTCTATTCGTCTTCCTCGGAAACATCCGGGCCGGGTTAATCGTGGCCTCGGCGATTCCTCTATCTATGATGTTTGCTTTCGATTTGATGTCTCGTGTGGGAATAGCCGGCAGCCTCATGAGTCTTGGGGCTATAGATTTTGGTCTTGCGGTTGATAATGCAGTGATTCAGGTCGAAAACTCGGTCCGGCGTCTAGCCGGCGCCTCGGCGGATGCTGATCGGCTACAGGTGATACGCGATGCGATTCTGGAAGTTCGTAAGCCAACGCTTTTTGGCGAACTGATTATCATCATAGTTTACCTGCCGATACTCACTCTGCAAGGTATAGAAGGAAAACTATTTCAGCCGATGGCTCTGACAGTTGTCTTTGTCTTAACCGGCTCTTTGCTTCTTTCTTTTACGCTTATCCCTGCGCTGACCGGGACATTTCTCAGAAAAAACGTGCGCGAACGGGAACCGGTATTTCTAGGATGGCTGAAAAGGCTGTACGTTCCTATAATCACGTGGGCCTTAAGACATGCAAAACCTGTGCTGATCGTAGCAGGGGTTCTAGTTATTGGTGGTGTTGTCCTGTTTACACGATTGGGCTCTGAATTTGTACCAAGACTGAATGAGGGAACAGTGGTCATAAATTTCGTACGGCTTGCTGGTATATCACTCGGCGAATCGGTGGCCTACAATACACAGATTGAAAAAGACCTGCTTGCGAAGTTCCCTCATGAGATATCCCGCATCTGGTCTCGCACCGGCACGGCTGAACTTTCTACCGATCCGATGGGACTCGAATTAACGGACATGTTCATTTCGCTGACACCCCGAGACCAGTGGACCAAAGCAGCTAACCAGCAGGAGCTTGTCGCCGAGATAGACTCCGTCTTGGCTAACCTGCCGGGGCAAAACCGCATTTTTACTCAACCGATCGAAATGCGTGTCAACGAAATGATTTCCGGAATTCGCTCAGATATCGGAATTAAACTCTTTGGAGATGATTTTGCGGTTCTTGAGGATAAGGCTGAGGCAATTGCGGCATTAGTAAGAACAATTCCGGGAAGCGCTGATGTGACGGTAGAACAACTAACGGGGCAGCCTCAGTTGCACTTGTCTGTAGACCGTCAACGACTGGCGCGGTACGGATTGACCGCACGCGATGTACTGACTGCGATACAGAGTATCGGAGGCATTACTGTCGGAGATGTCTTCGAGGGAACACGGAGATTTGACCTCGTCATGCGAGTCGATACTTCCCGACTTCAGGGCCCGGAGGACATCGGCCAGGTTCTTCTTCGATCGCCTACTGGAACGCTTGTGGGACTTGACCGGGTTACAACGGGTCGCCTTGATGAAGGCCCTGCCACCATCACACGAGAGTGGAGCAAACGGCGTGTCGTCATTCAATGCAATGTGCGTGATCGAGACATCGGTTCTTTTGTGAACGAGCTCCGTGATCGGATGGACTCCGATATGATACTACCACCAAACTACTTCGTTCGTCTGGGTGGGCAATTCGAGAATCTGGAAAGGGCGCGCACTCGGCTCTTGATAGTTGTCCCGATAGCCCTCCTGCTGATATTCGGCCTATTATACTGGACCTACCGATCGGTTAGCGACGCCGTGTTGATATTCACAGGCATCCCCCTTGCAGCGCTCGGCGGAGTGGTAACGCTTGCCCTGAGAGGAATGCCGTTTTCGATTTCCGCTGGAGTCGGATTCATCGCTCTATCGGGGATTGCTGTTCTGAATGGCCTGGTTCTCGTTTCATCCATCAAACGATTTCGCAGTGATGGCTTGGATATGCTCTCAGCCGTGAAGGAGAGCGCGATTACACGACTAAGACCCGTGTTCATGACAGCTTTGGTGGCGGCCCTGGGCTTTGTTCCCATGGCCATTTCGACAGGTGTGGGCGCCGAAGTTCAGCGGCCCTTAGCGAGTGTGGTGATCGGAGGAATTCTGACCTCCACGGCTCTCACGTTGATCGTGCTACCGGCGCTGTATTTGACTTTTGGAGTTCGGACACAGTCGGAAGCATGAATCTGGGATGAAGTGTACCAGGACGGACTTGAGTTGACACCTGGCTAAAGAGCGAGTGGTCATTTACCTCCTAGAACAACAAATGGAGGTAATGATGGCCACCCAACAGAAACTGGTCCGGAAAAAATTGACCCTTCTGGAACCGGCGGAATATCTTCAGAAGGTATCCGAAGTCTGCCGTTGGCCCAGGACACGTTCTATATCGGTTATCTCAAGGGTGTGGGGCGCATCTACCAGCAGACGTTGATCGATACCGACTCGTCGGTGGCCTTCGCCGAGCTGTACACGGCCTGGGTACCGTTGACGGCGGCTGATGCCCTCAATGACCGGGTACGGCTGTTCTTCGAAAAGCAGAACTGTAGCGGTTCAGCAGGATTTGGACAGGGGTGGGCTTTTAGTTAAGACGTGGTTTTGATAACTTAGTCTTAGTGACAGGAGTGAGCCATGCGTGCCAAACAGAGCCGGAGTGCCGAGGCTGTTGTCAGGGAGATCCGGCGACCGACCCGGCGGAAGTTTGCGGCTGAGGAGAAGATTCGGATCGTTCTGGAGGGTTTGAAAGGGGCAGCCAGGGTCGCAGAAACGTGTCGTCGGGAGGAAATCGTCAGCAAACTGTGCTGCCGCTGGAGCAAGGACTTTCTGGAGACCGGTAAGAAGCGTTTGCAGGGTGACACGGTGCGGGAAGCGACCAGTAGCGAGGTTGTGGGTCTTCGTCGGGAGAACAAGCAATTCAAGCCGTTGGTGGCGGAACTGAACCTGAAGTATCGGTTGACGAAAAATGTCTGACTGGTTTGGAGCGAGGCGTTGGGGTCATATGCGTCACAGTCCATCGGAGAAGCTGGAGATCATCCGGGTGGTGGAGGACTCGGCGGCGTGAGCTGCAACGTTTTCATGACTGGCGGGGCAAGACAGCCTTACCTGCAACTCCAGAATTTTCTCTCAGATAAGCGGTCCGGGATCATTCCGGACCCGTCCTGACCATAAGTTGACATCACCGCGGCCGGGCCTATATTACTGTCAGTATGAATGATGGGAAGTCAGAGTTTCGAACCGGCGGGGGCAACCCCGGCCGCCCTACCAATCTCCGCCTGGTGTCGAACCAGATACTGGAACGGGCTAACAGCGGTATCCCGCGGGCGCAGTTCTTTAAAGAAGTGTCGCAGATGTTGGCCGCGTTCACCGGGTGCGACATTATCAGGTTTGTTCTGAAAGAACGCAACCGACGATACCGCTGCGAACACACTGGCGAGGCGGATCGGCCGTTCCGGTTTGAGGTGACACCCAACTCCTTGGCCTCAAGCTATGAGCTCGCGTGGACATCAGATGTGAACGGTGCTCTCGAACGGATTTGTCGCGATATTGTGCACAGACGTGTCGATCCAGCCGCGCCGTGGTTCACCCGCAACGGCAGCTTCTGGACGGGAGATGTCGACTCTCTTCCTATCGCCGGGTTGCGCGATCCGGATAAGGACAGCAGGTTGGCTGTGAGAATCGACGTCGGGTACCAGGCGCAGGCCTTAATCCCGATCGAGGCGGGTCACGAACCGATTGGCCTTCTGCAGTTGGAGTTCAAACAGACCAGACCGACATTTGACCAGGAAGTCGAAACATACGAACGCCTGGTTCATATCCTCGGAGTCGCCCTGGTACACCGACGACTCCAGGTGGCGTTGCGGGAACGGGTCAAGGAACTGACCTGCCTGTACGCGATTGCCAAGCTGGTTGCCCGACCGGACCTCTCCCTGGGGGAAGTGCTGCAGAGAACCGCGGAACTGCTGCCGCCGGCCTGGCTTCATCCCGGCGACTGCTGCGCCCGGATCGTTCTCGACGATCAGTTTTTCTCTACGCGTGGCTTCAGGAAGCCGACCCAGAGCATGAAAGCAGACATTATCGCCAACGGAGAAAAACGAGGGTACGTCGAGGTAGGCTACGTTTGGGAGAAACCCGAGCTTGATGAAGGTCCGTTCTTGAAAGAGGAGCGCAGCCTCATCGACGCTATCGCCGACGACATCTCGACAATAGTCGAGCAGGTCCAGGCCGAGGAGGAAAAGTCCCTGCTGCAGGAGCAACTGCGACATGCCGATCGTCTGGCGACTACTGGGCAGCTTGCCGCCGGGCTGGCCCATGAACTGAACGAACCGCTAGCCAACATTCTGGGCTTCGCCCAATTGGCCGCCAAGGATCAGAGTCTGTCCAGCCAAACACGCCAGGACGTCGAGAAGATTATCGCAGCCTCTTTGCACGCCCGCGATGTGACAGCAAAGCTGCTGGTGTTCGCGCGCGAGACGACCCCCGAGAAGAGACCCCTAAACCTCAACGGCGTGGTTGAGGACGCGCTTTACTTCCTGCAGTCAAGGTGCGACAAGTCGGGGATCTTGCTCAAGCGCAGCCTGGGTGAAGAGTTACCGACAATCATGGCCGATCGTTCACAGTTGCTGCAGGTGCTGACTAATCTGGTGGTCAATTCTATTCAGGCGATGCCCCGAGGCGGACAATTGATGATCGGTACCGCCGCTACCAGCAGCGATGTGCTGCTCACGGTGGCGGATACTGGAACCGGCATCAGCCAGGAGATAATGGGACAGATATTCAATCCGTTCTTCACCACCAAAGACGTGGACCAGGGCACGGGCCTGGGTTTGTCCATCGTCCACGGTATCGTCACGTCACACGGCGGGACAATTGGCGTCGAAAGCAAGGTGGATTGCGGAACCAAATTCGAGGTTCGATTTCCGATCCAGGGATCGACAAACAGCGAGGAGAACGGTGACGGCAAAAGCTGAGAGACCGGAGCGTATCCTTGTCGTCGATGATGCTCCGGAGACACTGGAAGTGCTGCGGAGGAACCTGGCCTCAAGGGGCTACGCTGTGGTCACGGCCTCCGGCGTCGAGGAAGCTCTCCAGATCCTCGAGACAACGACAGTAGACTTAGTCGTTACGGATTACAAAATGCCGCGGGTCGACGGTCTGGATTTGATCCGCCATGTTCGCGAGAACCTCCCGGATTCCGAGGTTATGATGATCACCGGCTACGCCTCGATCTCGGGAGCTGTCGAGGCGGTCAGGTGCGGCGCCGACGATTATCTGGCTAAACCGTTTACTGATGAAGAACTGTTCGGCGCCGTCGAGCGCGCCTTGGGCAAGCTGCAAACTCGCCGGGCGGCGCGAGCCGACTCGGACCGAAAAACTGCGGAAGCATGCGGTATTCTGGGTGAATCGGAGGCGATGCGCCAGGTGCTTCAGGCCGTGAGCAAAGCGGCCGCGACACCGGCCACTGTTCTCATTACCGGAGAGAGCGGCACCGGCAAGGAGTTGGTGGCGCGGGCTACCCACTATAACGGCCCGCGCGCCCCTGCCCCGTTTGTTCCCGTCAATTGCGGCGGAATTCCGGAAGGCCTACTGGAAAGTGAGTTGTTCGGTCACGTGAAAGGCGCCTTCACGGGAGCGACGGAAACTCGCGCCGGCTTCTTTCAAACGGCGGAAGGCGGGACCATCTTTCTCGACGAAATAAGCGAGACCAGCACGGCCATGCAGGTCAAACTGCTGCGCGTCCTTCAAGACAAGGAGGTCTGCATGGTCGGCGACACTCACCCCCGTAAGGCTGACGTGCGAATAGTGGCGGCAACCAACAAGGACCTGCGAAACCTCATCAAGAAGGAGTTGTTCCGCAACGACCTGTTCTTCCGCCTCAGCGTCCTGACCATCACGGTCCCGCCTCTTCGCGAGCGGGGCGACGATGTGCTGATCCTTGCCCGCCACTACGCCAACAAGTTCGCCCAGGAATGGGGCAAAACCCCCGTGCGCTTCTCGGATCGAGCCCTCAAGGCCCTGAAGAACTACGACTGGCCCGGCAATGTCAGAGAACTGGAGAATGTCATCCAGAGACTGGTCGCCATGAGCGATGTTGAAGTAGTGGATGCGCCGAATCTCCCGTCCTTAATGCGGTTCTCGGTCCCGCGACGGGTGCGACTCCACCGCAAGCTGGCCGACGTGGAGAATGAGCACATTCGCAACGTGCTGGCCAGCGTAAACGGCAACAAGACCCAGGCGGCTGAGATACTCGGCATCGATCGCAAGACTCTTAGAGAGAAGCTGAAACAGACCGGGGGAACTTAAGCGTGACGATCCCTTGAAAGAGCCCTGGTGATCGCCGTCGCCGCGGTTGCTTCGCATACCGTGGCGATTACTTTGATTGCTTTTTGGGGTATCAGAGTTCCCTCGCCGACAGCCCCACGGCAGCCGCGCCGGAACCCCAAACAACAACGCAGTCGAGCTTCCCCCACAATCCCAGAGGCGGAAACTCACCGGGGAAATCCTCCCCGCCGGTCCATTAATCCCCGGTTGCGATCCGCCCAAAGGAGTGTTGAGGTTTGACATCATACTCCGTGGCGAGTCAATGCCTTCCGGTGTCAGATGCCGAATGGCCTTGTCCGACAAATAGATAACCCGCTGAAAACGCCTTCGCAGAAGTTCCTGCTGCCGACATGGATTCACCGGCACATCCCTTGCTGTGTGCCGGAGTGCGGACGTCCTTGGACACCGCAAGACTTCGTCAGGCGTGGCGCGGTATCGCGAGGAGGCCGAGCTGCGGCGAGCGAGAAAGGTTGGAAGACAACGACGCTGATAAAACGTTCCGCAACGCGAACAGAAGAAGTTGCGGCGCCAGGATGAAGTAGAGGAACACCTGAGGATATATATGAAATCATTCGACTTAACCCAAGCCCCGACCACAGAGGAACTCGCTATGCATGCAATGAGATCGTTTGTCGGACTCTGTGTGACATGCAACAACGCCGAGACTTGCGTTTTCAGAAAGCGTCGCGGGTCGGACGCGATCTACTGTGAGACTTTCGACGGCTACGCCTCGGCCAACGGTCACGCTACGACGGCCGGTGGGACGGTCGTGCTGATGCCGGCATCTGCCGCCGAACAGACACAACTCAAAGGACTCTGCGTAAACTGCGCCGAACGTGACACGTGCATGCTCCCCAAACCGAAGGGTGGTGTCTGGCACTGCGAGGAGTACAGGTAGAGACCGCAGACGAAAGAGAGAGTATGACCGCAGAAGAAATATCGGAGATTGTAGACAGCAACGGCTCAGAAGGAGGGGGTCTCATCGCCATCCTGGAGGCGATTCAAGCAAGATACAGCTATCTTCCCGAAGAGGCCATACGAGCCGTAGCTGAGAAGACCGGTCGTTCGCTGGTCGATATCTATGGTGTAGCTACTTTTTACCGGGCGTTCAGCCTCAAACCTCGCGGGGAACACCTCGTATCCGTCTGCCTGGGGACCGCCTGTCACGTCCGCGGCGGCCCGGCCGTTGCGGAAGAGATTCAGCGGCTGTTGGGCGTCAAGGCGGGTGAGACTACAGCCGACCGGGAGTTCACTCTGGAGACCGTCAACTGCCTCGGCGCTTGCGCGCTGGGACCGGTCATGGTCGTCGACGGACACTACTTCCCCAGTGTCAGAGTATCGACGGTTCAGGATATACTGGAAGAGGTCCGCGCCGGTCTTGACCAGATTCAGGTGGAAACGGACCAGCGTGTGTTCCCGCTCGAGGTGAGTTGCGCCCGGTGCAATCACAGCCTGATGGATCCCCGGCACGCCATCGACAGTCATCCCCCGGTTCGGGTAACCGTCTCGTTCGGCGCCAAGCACGGTCGACTGTTGTTATCGAGCCTTTATGGCAGCCACAAGGTTGAGTCCGAACACGAGATACCGCCGGATACGATTGTTCACATGTTTTGCCCGCACTGTCATGCGGAGTTAATCGGCAGCACCAGGTGCACTGAATGCAGCGCCCCTATGGTCCCAATGATAGTCCGCGGAGGCGGCGTGATTCAAATCTGTTCGCGACGTGGATGTAAGGGTCATCTGCTGGATCTTGGAGGCGCCACCGTCGATTGACGGCCGCCCGCTGTCAAGTACGAGAGAGGTTGCCGCATGAAGAAGTATACTTCGGTTGAGGAATTTCGGGAATTTCGCCTCCGCATTCTAAGCGAGGAGACGGTTCAGGACGGTAGGCCGACTCTGGTGGTGTGTGCTGGAACCGGGGGACAGGCCAGCGGCGCCAATGGTGTCATCAGGATCATCAAGCGATATATCCTGGAACGGGCCATGCAGGAGAAGGTGGCCATAAGGATCACCGCTTGCCAGGGATTCTGCGAGATGGACCCGTTTATCCTGGTGGAACCGGGTGGCCATCTGTACCCCAAGCTCAGGATGGAGGATGTCCCCAGGGTCATCGAAGCGGCCGTGGCCGGTTTCGTGGACGAGGGGCTGATCTATAAGGAACCGCGTGAACACAAGAGCTTTCATTGTCAAAGCGAAATCCCGTTCTTCAGGAAACAGGTCAGGACAATCCTGGGAAACAACCAAAAACTGGACCCCATAAGGATTCTCAACTATGTCGAACAAGGCGGCTACGCGGCGGTCGAGAAAGTCCTGTCCCGTCCCGACCCTGAATGGATCATTAACGAAATCAAGAAATCAGGACTTCGAGGACGCGGCGGCGCCGGTTTCCCGACCGGCAGAAAATGGGAACTGGCCCGCGCCTCCGGCCGCCCCAACGAACAGAAGTGCATAGTCTGCAATGCCGACGAGGGCGATCCCGGCGCCTACATGGACCGCAGCCTGCTCGAAGGCAACCCGCATGCGATCATCGAGGGTATGATTATCGCGGGTGTCGCCATAGGAGCGACAAAAGGCATCGTTTACGTTCGCAGCGAGTACCCGCTGGCTATCAAGCATACGCTTATCGCAATCCGGCAGGTGCGTGATTTCGGACTTCTGGGGCGGAATATCCTCGGAACGGGTATCGATTTCGACGTTGACATCGTTCGTGGCGCCGGAGCTTTCGTGTGCGGCGAGGAGACGGCTTTGATCAGATCGGTCGAAGGATTCATGGGTGAGCCTCGCCAGCGGCCGCCCTACCCCATCGAGAAAGGTCTGTGGGGCCATCCTACCTGCATCAACAACGTGGAAACACTGGCCAATGTTCACGTAATCATTGAGCGGGGCGCCGAGCAGTATGCCAAGGTGGGAGTACCCGGCAACACCGGGACCAAGATCTTCTCGCTGGTTGGTAAGATCAGAAACACGGGCTTGGTCGAAGTGCCTTTGGGTATGAAAATCAGTGAAGTCGTTTACGACATCGGCGGAGGTCCGGTCGGAACCGCCAAGATCAAAGCCGTTCAGACCGGCGGTCCATCGGGAGGTTGCATTCCCGCCGGCCGGTTCGATCTCCCCATAGACTACGAGAGCCTGGCGCAGGAAGGCTCAATGATGGGTTCAGGCGGCATGATCGTCATGGACGAGAATACCTGCATGGTCGATGTCGCCAAGTACTTCATGAACTTCCTCAAGGACGAATCCTGCGGCAAGTGTTTCACCTGCCGAAAGGGAACGCAGCGCATGCACGAGCTCCTCGATGACATCTCCCAGGGCCGGGCCACGATGGAGGATTTGGATTTGCTGGAGGAACTGGCCCTGGTCGTCAAGGACACCACCATGTGCGGGCTAGGGCAATCCGCGGCCAATCCGGTGCTGAGCACGCTGCGTCATTTTCGGAAGGAGTACGAGAGTCACATAAGGGATAAGAAGTGCGAGGCCTTTGTCTGCAAGAATCTGGTCGGCGCTCCCTGTCAATCTGCCTGTCCTCTGGGCACTGAGGCCTGGAGATATGTAGCTCTTATCGGTCACGGTGATTACGAGGGCGCCTATCAGGTGATCCGGGACGCCAATCCTTTCCCGTCGGTATGCGGGAGGGTGTGCCATCACCCGTGCGAAGAAAGATGCCGCGCCGGCGCAACGGGGGGCAACCCCGTGGCCATCCGAGCGCTCAAGCGTTTCATCACCGACCGTATCGATCCTTCGCTATATAAACCGGAGAGAACAGCCTGGACGGATGGTGAACCGCCGCAGGTGGCGGTCATCGGCTCCGGGCCGGCCGGTCTCACCACCGCCCATTACCTCTCCCTGAAGGGTTACAAGGTGACCGTCTTCGAGGCTGAGGATGAGCCCGGCGGGATGCTCTACTGTGCCATTCCGTCCTACCGCCTGCCGCGAACGGTTATCAAGAATGAAATCGGCGCCCTCATGGACGATAATATCACCCTTCAGTGCAGCACCGCTCTGGGTAAGGACATAACGGTCGACGGCCTTTTCGAGGCCGGGTATAAAGCAGTTCTGCTGGCCCTTGGGGCGCACAAGAGCCGACCGCTGCAACTCGAGAACGAAGACGTGGACGGCGTCTATCCATCGATTGAATTCCTGAAGGCCCTGAACATGAAGGGTAAACATCTGGCCCGGGGGCGGGTGGGCGTCATCGGCGGCGGCAACTCGGCCATCGACGCGGCCCGCATGGCTCTGCGCCAAAAAGACGTGGAGAGTGTCACCATCCTGTACCGCCGGACGCGAGACGAGATGCCGGCCTTCGCCGAGGAAATCGAGGCTGCCGCACAGGAAGGAATCGATATTCGAACCCTGGTATCCCCGGCCAAGGTTATCGCCAAAGACGGCCGTCTGGTGGGTCTCGAATGTATTCGGAATGAACTCGGGGAAACCGATTCCAGCGGGAGACGCCGACCGGTTCCGCGAAGCGGAACCGAACACATCGTGGAACTGGATACTCTCGTGGTAGCCATCGGCGAGGATTCCGGGATCGACGCTATCGGACCGGCCCGTCTGAGTCGCATTGAAACTACCAGGTATAACACAGTGAAGGTAGATCCGGCCACGCTGCTCACCAACCGACCGGGAGTCTTCGCCGCCGGTGATGTGGTGACCGGTCCCAACACCGTGGTCGAAGCTATCGCGGCCGGCAAGCGGGCGGCGGTGATGATCGACCGTTTTGTGCGCAACAAGGATCTGGTGGAGCCGTCGGCGCCTCATCTGCCGAGTTGCTATATCGAACCCGTCAAGATGGACGCGGGTCAGGGACCATCCGCCGACCGCGTCGAGACCCCGCGGGCGCCGGCGGAATGGCGCAAACGGAATTTCTCGGAGGTCGAAGTATCGTTCTCTATCGACGAGGCGACCTATGAGGCCTGTCGCTGTCTGCGTTGTGATCTGGAATTCACCAAACCCGAACCGGCCGACACCCCAACTGAGGCCGTGGCTGCCGCCGGCAGAGGAGAATGAGTATGGTGACGCTTTTCATGAACGGTCTGAAGGTCTCGGTTGAAAAGGGCGCCACCTTGCTGGAAGCCGCGGGTTTTCTCGGGTTCCCGATCCCCACCCTGTGTCACATGGAAGGTCTTTCCCCCTATGGCGCCTGCCGATTGTGTATCGTGGAAATCGGCGAAGGCCCCCGAGCCAAACTGGTTTCCTCGTGCACTTATCCAGTCGAAGAAGGTCTGAAAGTAAGAACGTCATCGTCGCGCGTCCTGAGGGCGCGTAAGATGATCCTGGAACTGCTGCTGGCATCCTGTCCGCAGTCCAAGACGATCCAGGACCTTGCCTCCGCTCACAATGTTCGCCGACAGCGGTTCAGGCAGGAGTACGAGGACTGCATACTCTGCGGGCTGTGCGTGCGCATGTGCGAGGAGCAGATGATGGCCAAGGCTATCGGCTTTCGCGGCCGCGGGCAGAACCGAAGCCTGGGCACGCCGTTTGGTATGAAGTCGGATGTCTGTCGCCTTTGCGGGGGCTGCATGTACATATGCCCGGCCTGCTCTCTCAGGTGTACGTACAATGATCCCGAGAAGGTTGTCTGTGGCGGCTGCGCCAACCTCAGCCCCCCTTGTGTGGACAAAGAACCATTCGAAGATATGATGTGCTACATGAAACCATGTGTAGCCTGTGAGATCAAGAAAGATTGAAAGCGGCAACGGAGGATTCGCCATGTCGATAACACTATCAAGAGTCAATTCATCGGCGGCAACTTTGACCAAGAACCGGACCGAAGGCTCGGTCACACCGAATTCCGGCATGTGCGTCACCTGTGTGGACGGCTGCATCGGGATGTGCGAAATCGGCAAGTCGGCCTATCGCGGACACGAAGTGATCTACCCTCAACCGTTCGGCGTGATTACCACCGCGTCGGAGAAAACGTACCCGGTAGACTACTCGCACCTGAATATCATGGGGACCGCCGTCGGCGCCCACGGTATCGAGGCCGACAGTGACATAGCCATTTTCCCGAACGTCAGACTTGAGGTCGCCTTAGGCCATGATAAGGGCATCAGGTTTCGGTTTCCGTGGATCATCCCAGGCATAGGCTCGACCGACATCGCCAAGAATAACTGGGAAGGGCTTGCCATCGGGACAGCCCTGGCCGGGACCGGATTGACTATCGGCGAGAACGTTGTTGGCATGGATACCGAAGCCGTCATCAAGAACGGTCGTGTTATCGATACCGTCGATCTCAAGCGCCGGGTCAAGCTGTTCACCGACCACCAGCGGGACGGCTACGGCGCAACGATTGTCCAGGCGAACGTGGAGGATACCCGGCTGGGCGTACAGGAGTACGCCATCGAGAAACTCGGTGTCCAGATCGTGGAACTGAAATGGGGCCAGGGGGCCAAGAACATCGGCGGCGAGGTCAAAATCAGGGACTTGAAGAAAGCGCAGATACTCTATGAGCGGGGTTATGTGGTGCTGCCCGACCCGACCGATCAGCATGTTATAGAGTCTTTCAAGCGCGGCGCCTTCAAGGAGTTTGAGCGTCATTCCCGTATGGGTATGGTCAGCGAGGAATCGTTCGCCAGGAGAGTCGAGGAACTGCGGGCAGCCGGCGCCAAGTACGTTTTCCTGAAGACCGGCGCTTATGGTCCGGCCGACCTGGCGCGAGCGGTTAAATACTCATCGAAATACAAAATCGATCTTCTCACCGTCGATGGCGCCGGCGGCGGCACCGGCATGAGTCCGTGGCGAATGATGAACGAATGGGGCATGCCGCCGGTGGAGTTGCACTCCCTGTTGTATCAGTACGGCAAGCGACTCGCCGACCGGGGTGAGTACGTTCCGGCCATGGCGCCGGCCGGAGGTTTCACGTTCGAGGACCAGATCTTCAAAGCCCTCGCTCTCGGGGCCCCGTTCTTCAAGCTCGTCGGGATGGCGCGCGGCCCCATCGCCGCCGCAATGGTTGGCAAGACCATCGGCATGGCCATCGACAGCCGTCAACTGCCGGTTTATGTGGAGCGGTTTGGTTATACGCGAGACGAGATATTCGTCACTTCCGGTGAACTGCGCAGGGAGCTTGGCGACAAGGAGTTCGAGGCTCTGCCGACCGGGGCAATCGGCCTCTATACTTACTATGAGAGGTTGGCCCAGGGGTTGCGGCAACTTATGTGCGGCAGCCGCAAGTTTTCACCTGAGCACATAGACCGCAACGATATCGCCGCCCTCACTCATGAGGCGGCGAACATAAGCGGCATTCAATACATCATGGACGTCGGGAAAGAAGAGGCTGAGCAGATACTCAGCAGTTGAAGAAGAACGAAAAAACAGTAGCCGCGAAATCGGAGTTTCGAGTCCTCTCGGAACTCCACGATGGTTGATCCTGACAAAATCAACTTCGCTCATGCGCGGTTATTCTCCTCAAGAGGAGCCTCCTGCCGCAAAAAACGGTTGTGGATAACCGCTTGCGGCAGGATGGCTCGTTTCATGGCGGTTGAGGATGCGTTCCGTGTCCTTTGTTCGTCACACATCACAGGTGAAACGCCGCCGGCATGTGCGTCTATGGGCGTGTGTTTCCGTGCCGCTGGCGGCGCAGGATCGCCTGCCGTATAGATTTCTGTCGGCGATAGCGTATGAAGAAAACCGACAGGGAGTTATTCCAACGTGACCGGTCGCGATTCATCGCCGGAGCGGCTCCTGGGGCTGCTGACCGAGCGAGCCAAAGAGCTTGACTGCCTGTACCGAATTCAGGCCGTTTTACGCGATTCCGACACCCCGCTTTCCGATGTTTCCCGGAAGATTGTTGATGCGATTCCCTCCGGATACCAGTACAGCGACATATGCCGGGTCAAGATCGTCGTTGAGGGCGACAGCTACTGCTCTCGTGGCTTCGCGGAATCCGACTGGGTTCAGCGTGTGGATATCCCTGTACAAGGCGAGACGGCGGGCAGTATTAGTGTCTACTATCTGCGCGAGATGCCTGACGCCGATGACGGTCCGTTTCTTAAGGAAGAGATTCAGTTGTTGCAGACAATAGCCGGGCGGCTCGGCTCCTTTGTCGAGCACCAGCGGATGGTGCGCAACATAGGAAAGTCGATGACCGGAGCGTCGTGCCGTGCGGAAGCGAAAAGGGTCGACTGGCAGAAGGCGCTGAACATCCTCAAACAGACCGACCAAGAGCTGTATCAGAGTATCGCACGCAAGATGATGAACCATCTACTGATGGGCGGTATGGTTGAGGCCGCCCGTTTTTCCCAGCGCTCCGAAGCTCAGGTAATCGACGGCGGTGATGATTTGAGTGAGGACTGGAATGTGCCCCACCAACGGAGAAAACAAGAGTATCCCGATGACCTCGGCGCGCTGGTGTTCACGATTGCACCCAAACACCTTGACGATGACCGGATACAGACCCTCATACAGAAGTGGCTTCAGGAAAGCAAGCTCGCTCATCTGGATCGCGTGGTAAACGGCAACTACTCATTGACTGAGTTGGCCGCCGCCATACGCCTCTATTATCCTGACACGACCGACGAACCCGTGTTCCCGTCAGCAGGCAGGAAGGGTGTGCTGGTCTCGCTTATTCGCAGGCTCCTGTCGGACCAATTGCAGTACATTAAAACGGCCAAAGACTTCATTGAGGTTTCAGATATCTGTCGTCTCCTGGAGCGGGTTATCTGTTACCCCGCAGCGCAGGGCAAACTGGGAGGGAAGAGCGCCGGTATGTACCTGGCGGCCCAGATTCTGAAAAAGAGAAGTCGGGATGCAGAGTTGCTCAGCAATGTCAGAATCCCCAGGACCTGGCACATCACTTCGGAAGCCGTGCTTCGATTCGTACGTTATAACGGCTTTGACGACGTTGTGGAGCAGAAATACAAGGACCTCGATCAGATTCGGCTCGAGTATCCTTACATCGTACAGACTTTCAAGAGCGCTCGGTTTCCCCCCGACCTTTTGAACGGCCTGACCGTGGCTCTTGATGATCTCGGCGGTGGACCGCTGATCGTTCGTAGTTCCAGCTTGCTTGAGGACAGAGTCGGCGCCGCCTTCTCCGGGAAATACAGGAGTCTCTTTCTGGCCAACCAGGGCAGCAGGCATAATCGGCTCGACGCCCTGGTCGATGCCGTGGCCGAGGTTTACGCCTCTACTTTCAGCCCCGATGCCATCGAGTACCGGGCCGAACGCGGCTTGCTCGATTTCGTCGAAGAGATGGGCATAATGATCCAGGAAGTGGTAGGCAACAAGGTCGGGAAATACTTCCTTCCAACCTTTGCCGGCGTCGCTTTCAGCAGTAACGAGTTCCGCTGGTCGCCCCGCATAAAGCGCGAGGACGGTCTTTTGCGCCTGGTGCCCGGCCTGGGGACCCGCGCCGTAGATCGCTTGAGCGACGATTACCCGGTTCTGGTTGCGCCCGGCCAGCCGGGACTGCGGGTCAATGCCTGCGTCGAGGAGCTCCTGCGCTATGCTCCGAAAAAGATCGACGTAATCAATCTGGAAACGAACAGCCTGGAGACCTGTGACGTCGGAAGTTTCCTGGCCGAGGTAGGGAACGAAATCCCGGGAGTTGAGAACATTGTGTCCGTCGTCGGAGACGGGCAGATGATCAGACGCATCAGGACCAAGGCCGATCTTGCCGGCGAAAACGTAGTGGTCACCTTTGAAGGACTGATCTCCCGCACTCCTTTCGTGAAGCAGATGCGGACGATTCTCGGTACGTTAGAGCAGGCGCTCGGAATGCCCGTCGATATCGAGTTCGGTTCCGACGGCCGTGACTTGTACCTTCTGCAGTGCCGCCCTCAAAGCTCATCCAGACTAAGTGGGCCGGCATCCATCCCCCGGGACACTCCAAAAGACCGGATCGTATTCACCGCCCATCGACTGGTCTCCAACGGCTACCTTCGGAACATTACGCACATTGTGTACGTTGATGGCGCCAATTACGAGAAGTTGGCCGGTCGATCTGAGATGATAGCAGTTGGGCGAGCTGTCGGAAAACTTAACAAGCTCTTGCCCAAAAAGCAATTTATCCTGATGGGACCGGGACGCTGGGGCAGCCGGGGGGACATCAAGCTCGGCGTCAGTATCGGCTACTCCGACATCAATAACACCGCCGCCCTGATTGAGGTGGCCCGCAAAAAGGGCGACTATGTACCCGACTTGTCGTTCGGCACTCACTTTTTCCAGGATCTTGTTGAAGCGAACATTCGTTACCTGCCCCTATATCCCGATGACCAAAGGGCTATCTTCGACGAGAAGTTCTTAACAAATTCTGCGAACATTCTGGTGAACCTTCTGCCGGAGTACGGCGCCTTATCAAACGTCATTCGGGTAATCAATGTACCGGCAAGCTCCGGGGGAATGGTGCTGAATGTACTGATGAACGCCGATCTGGACGAAGCCATGGGGCTGCTGAGTCATCCGTCGTATGAAACGGGTCGTTGAGGTTCATGACCCGAATGTGTCTGATCGAATGTTCGTGTCGGTTTTTTTCCCAAACACTCATCCGAGAAATCACCACCCGACGGAGAGTTGGACCCCCTACAATACTGGCCTATAACTTGTTGAGTGACAATGGATTACAAGATGGCGGCCCCGACCTCACTCTCCCCAAACTTTTGTGACGTTCCATCTCCCGATCCGGTTACACTATGCCATCATTGACGGCAAGCGCTGGAAGACAGAGAGATAAGCGGAACCCCCGAGGCGGAATTGACATCATTTCGCGCAACAGACAAGGGCAGACCGGGAGACCTGCCCTTGAAAGTGCTATTTGATGACTCCTACTTCAGCAACAACATTTTCTTCGTCTGAACGACCTCACCGGTGGCGAACCGATACAAATAAACACCGGTCGAGACCGGCCTGCCGGCATCATCGGTTCCACGCCACTCAATACGATACGACCCGGCAGATTTCGTTTCGTTCACTAGCGTCCGCACCTTCTGACCGAGCACGTTGAAGATCTCGATAGTCACCTGAGTGCGTGTTGGCAGACTGTATTCGATTATTGTTGTCGGGTTGAACGGGTTCGGATAGTTCTGGCTCAGTTCGAAGCGGTACGGGAGTTCGTCTTCCGGCTCGTCCTCGACTCCGACCGGTGATTTGGTCGTAAACAGGGCATAGGTGCCGAGCGCGCTGATCTCGGCTGTCAGGCTGTTGCCGCTCGTGTCAACCTGACCCCCAATGTACTCCCAACTGTTATAACCCTCATGCCAGCGGTACATCTTGAGAAGTGTTTCATCCCCGATCAGGCTGTCACTGGCTTTGAGATCGTCGTCGCTGTACAGGATGGTCAGATTGTTTGCACCCGTCAGAGTGACACTCGGAGAGACACTCGTGGCGTAGGCATCTCCTGCCTGTACGGCATCCGCTTCCAGTCCGGTCAGAATCGGCGGATATGATGAAGCGGTTATCAGCGCCTTGGTAATGGTGTTGTTGTCAGATGACAAACTCAGTATGGCATGTGCACCCGGTCCCAGTAGTTTATTCAGTTGAGTGGAGTCGGTGTGGTCATACGTGATGTACGAGAACGGCACAAAGAACGGGTGCCCTGCGCCATCGACGGCGTCCAACCGGGCCTGCCCTTCTGAGGCAATAGAATCATCCGGCCGCACATTATAGTTGTCACTCAGTTGAATCACTGACGGCATCATCGGCTGACCCGATTGGCTTTGAAATTCCATACTCGGTAATTGGCTGAACGGCTGTAAGAACTCCAATCGCCAGCGCTGAGGTGTAATGCCTACGTCCGCTGTCAGGACCAGGGGATAATCCCCTTCAATCGGCTGCAAGGTAATACTGGCGCTGTCACCCACTACCGTGCTCATTTCCAATGATGCGGTCAGCCACTGCCGGTTGATCTGACTCGCCGCCGCTGCTAAGGATTGATTGATGATGACATAGCTGTGGCCGGACGTCAGAATGACATCGGCCGGGGACCCACCCAGCACCCAGATCAAACCATCATCGCGGGTTTTCCCCTGCTCGATCGTGCGTACGTATCCCCCAACGATGTTCCTTCGCAAGGTGACGTCTACTCCGCCCGCCGGAACGCCGCTTACATGCAGATTGAGCGACCTGGTGGCCGGATCGGGCGGCTGTATCGGACTGGCAAAGTAGATCTGCTGGCCAACATCGTAATCCGGAGCCGCCAGATTGTCGTTCGGGCCGCGGATGTAGTCTACAATGGTCGGCGTCAAGTGCTCTAGTGTATCGCTCTGATCCGGTCGCCTGATCGGCACATAGATCCCGTCAAATGTCCCCTCCGCCCACTCCTCGAACTGATCCCAGCAGGAAGTGTCGTTCTTGGTAATCTGCTCAGTGTTGCGGCACGCGTCGAACACATAGCGGTATCGGCTGGACATCTCAGAAGCCCGCACCCCGCCTGTCTCATCATCATACTCGTGATCCATGAAACCGTAGTTGCCGATGGGGTAGGGCTGGCAGTGCAGGTCAGGTTTGTCCGAACACTTTCCCGTCTGGTCGCAGAAGCAGTACTCATCGTAAAAACCAAGAGCAAAGTGCCCAAACTCGTGCGCCTTGGCGCGATAGTCCTCTGACACCGACATATCCAACGGATGATCCTCATAGCTATACCAGCGGCCGGGATCAAAATCCCCATACCACTTCCGCGGCATCGTGATGGGATACCAGCCTGCACGGTTAATAGCGTTGACCACTGCGTCAGGCCCGTGAACATTGTTAGCCCGGATTCGCACATCCGCCATATCCCACAGTTCGCCATCGTCAACAATCGCCACCGTGTCTAGTCGCAACTGGCCATCAGTCACATCGTAGAGGTAATTTGACATCTGCCGGAAGTCTTCCTGCAAACCCTGCTGATACGCTTCGACCGCGTCCCATTCCGCCGAGACCAGCAGGTTGTAGCGATACTCAGTGTGACCAAGTATGACATCTTTGTGGTGCTCACCATCAATTGTGTCAAATGCAATCGCACCGTCGGCATCGACATGGAGATTATCCAGATGCACTGAATACTGCGTTCCCACCAGACCGGGGTGCCTTACACTCGGTGCGTCGTACACCCGTTTGGCGACCTTGAACAGCTCATCGATACCCAGCGTGTCAGGATCGACGTCCAGTATGCTCTCCTTGAACTCAAAGCTGTCCGGCACTATCATCGGGAATCTGTAGACGCCGTCATTATCGGTGGTAAACATCCCCAGGGTGTCCTCCGTGAACAACGGTGGGTCGTCAGAAACTCGAATAAGCGTAAATTCCTCGTCCGGCAGACGGTCGCCGTGGGCGTCGCGAATCACGAAGCTCATATTCTGGCGGAATTTCTGGATTCCCCCGGCAAAGCTGCCGTAAATGCATCCGACTGAATCGATAGTCATGGAAGAAGACGTTACATTTGCCCCCCATAAATTGTACACGTATCTCTGTTTGCCAGTCTTGCCACCAAGGCACAAGAACCAGCTTCGTAAGTACCCGTAGGTAGGTGCCGCCCAGATTTGAGCATATACGTTGTTCCTCGTGTCAACAGCCATCCGCACATACCTCGTGCTGTCAGCGATATCTGAAGGTGTGGGAACGTACCACTGGAGGGTGCCGGCGCTGCTGTATTTGCGAAAACCATCGGGACATGCCACGATCGCACTCCCCTCATGGTCGGCCACTACATCCATCGGGGGCCAGGATTGGTGGTCATACCCTGCATACCACGGCGACAATACCGTCATCCAATCCAGTCCGCCGCCCGTAGTGTACTTTGCCAGAAACCGACGGCAACTGTGAAGTTGAGGAATCGCCTCATACTTCAGTTCCGTTATCAGCTCGAAAGTGTTACCCGAGGAATCACACTCAAGATAGATGTTAACTCCATCAGGGATCCTCGCAACGGATCTATATTCATTGTAATCGAACGCGCAGGCACCAAGATGTTGCTCATCTATCACAGGCGTATGTGTTCCCTTTAGGTGTAGCTCCAGTTGCTGAATGGAGCCGTTGGCGTACCGGTACAAGGTGTGCACATAGAAAGAATAATCACGGCTCCAGACCCCCGCCTGGTTCTGGCAACTGTCAGTGGATTCTTCATCGAAGTCGGCTGAGAACGTCATGCTCTGGCGCGGGTCTTCCGGCCAATGGTACTGGCCACCCCCCACTTGATCACATTGAAAGTTAAAAGACATGGTGCCGCCCGACGAGACACGCATAATCCCCATGGCTGTTTTGTGGAGCGGTTCACATGACCAGCCACTGGCAAAAACGTACCCACCGAGTATGGTGATCTCATTACTGAGACTGACAAAGACGGCTTGGGGTGAGAAACTCACCGAATCCGGCAACTGGGTGTAGACGACCCACTGAAATACGCCAAGCGAATCGTACTTCCACACCGCACATCCTAACTGACTATGCCCAATGCCTGGCGGGTCATCCCATACGCGCCCTACCAACCATACTCCAATCACACTCTTGGAATAATCAAGTATCGTCTTCAACGGAGCGGGGCTCTGCCAGGGCCAGGCCGGCGGCAAGTAGACCTGACTCCACAAAACTGTTCCGGTTGAGTCCACGCGCGCGATTGCATTCCCCTGCCCCGAGGAAGCGACAAAGGCGCCGCCACAGCCATCAGGCGCAACCCAAGGTACGCCCGGAAACTGCCATACCGTATCCAGCTGAGCGGATACATCGGCTGTAGCAAGAAGAACCAACAAAAACGCAGCAAACAGAGCGCAGACAATTTGTGGGGATCGCATAGAACTACTCTCCTTTCACCGCCCGGCAGGCGGAGAGACATCCAGCGAGTTTCCTATAAGATACTAAATTGTCGCCGATTCGCGAGAAAAAAGAATTGAGCGCCTCAGCCACATGCGCACCGCGCAATAGTGTCACGGGATCGTGTTACAACCAGCCAGTGCGGGTCGCGTTAGAACCGGCCAGGTTTTCTGTCAGGCATTTTCATAATGATGCCTTTTTCTCTTTTTGACAAGTCGTATCTTTCCTGTCGGTGTGTTCTTTCTGGTCGGCCTGGTGTTTGTTTCTGGCCTGATCTTTCAGTCGGTAGCTTCTGCTGTCGACTGATATTTTTCACAAGACGGGTAGGCACGCCGGACGAACGGGTCAGCAGGAAGGCAGGTTGCTGCGAGCCGAGAAGAACCCGCATGTCAGCAGCGGCTTCTCTTGCGGATCATATACTGTTACTTGGACTCCCAAATCGTGCCATTCGGCAACATCCATAAGAAAAGCGGAGTCTGCGAGACGCGTTCCGCAACTGGGTGAGCGAGAACTCGGCGGCGTGAGTTTTGGTAAGTCCAACTCGTTCTGAACGAGATAGTCTCTGGTATGGCTCGCCGGTTATAGTGAACACCCGGAGGCCTTCAGCGCCGCCGCCCTCCGCCACGCCAGACTATAGGCGGGACTTACGTTCTTCTTCGGGAGCTTCTCAATTGACGGAATAGCGTACGCCACAGAGACTGACCCGCCGCCGCCTGTTGTACCGCTTTTCAGGGTTACTCTGTGGCCGTTCGCGTCAAGTCATTTGTTGCTTGAGGCGCTTCCGGCGTTCGCGGTCGCCTCGCATGCGGTTTCTTCTTTGGCGCCGGGATGATTCAGTTTCCGTGTGAACCGTCATCCGGCGGCTGACGTCGTCCGTCCGAGTTTTTGGCCGGCGACCCCGGCAGGTGCTGACGCGGTTCTTTGAGGTGCTTGTCGTCGCGCCGGTCGCGTTCGATCATCGGCCGTTTGATCTCCTCGGCGATCTCCAAACCGTGGAGCGGGCGAACGTGCAGCGGACAATCGGGTTCATCGACGTTGGCATGAGCCTTCTCCCAGATGCCGTTGACGGCCCGCGCAACGTTGCGATAGATGTTGTTCTCGCCGATCTTGGCGATCAAACCTGTCTTGTGCAGGACGTCCAGGACGGCGTCGTTAAACCCGCTGATGGAGAACTCCAGACCATGCCCATGAAGACGATCGATCAAAATCGAAAGCGCATCCACCCCCGAGGCGTCGATCTCATTGATGCCGTTCCCGACTATCAGCACGTGCTTCAGTTTCGGCAGTTTGCGGACGCTGTCCAGGACCTGGTTGTCAAGGTAATCCACGTTTGAAAAGACGATGGAACCGGCGTACCTGATGACGGCCACATAAGGGCATTGTCGGAGATTGAAACGCGCCTGGTTTCTGAAGGTGCCGTCGGGATGCAACGACAGCATGGCCATGGCCGGTTTCATGTTCCGTATGAGGTACAAAAGCAAGGACAGCATCACGCCGATCAGGATACCTCGGTCCAGATGCGGGGCGAAAGCGAGCGTGCAGACGAACGTGACGATGCCGATCAAGCCGTCGTACCACTGGGCCCGCCAGGCATGGATGAATGACTCGACGTTCAACAAGCCGACCACGGCCATCATGATGATCGCCGCCAGAACCGACTGCGGCAGATGGTACAGCAGAGGCGTGAAAAAGAGCAATACGACCAGCACCGCCAGGCTGCTGATGGCGCTCGACAGACCGGTCACGGCGCCGGCCTGAAGGTTGACCGCCGATCGCGAAAACGAACCGGACACCGCGTAGCTCTGAGACATCGATCCGATTATGTTGGCCAGCCCCTGTCCCACCAGTTCCTGGTTGGCGTCGAGTCGTTGGCCGGTCTTGGCGGCCATGGCTTTGGCGATCGAGATCGCCTCCATGAATCCGAGCAGCGAGATGATCATGGCCATCGGCAACAAAGACAGCGCGACGGATAAATTCACTTTGGGTCTCCGAAACTCCGGCAGGCCCTCGGGAATGGCGCCGACCACGGCGCCGCCGCTGAAAAGCGACAAGGAAGCAGGATCGAGCCGTCCGTTGGCCACTTTGAGCTGCCAACAAAAGTCGAAGCTGTCCGCCGGCGGAGTGATCTCCGATCTCAAACGGTAACTCAGCAGACCGCCTGAATCCGGGACGGCGGCCAGTTGATACCGCCTCAGCCAAGTGCGAAGATGGTGAATCTGTTCCTTCAGTTGGGCGATGTCAACATTGACGTGCGCGATTTGACGTTCGACATCCAGGAGATCATGCACGGCGGAATCACCGACCGGAGGCAGACTATCGAGACGGGTGCGCAACAACACCCGTTGGCCGGACTTCTCGTCGAGAGCCGTCACCGAAGCGTTAAACTGCTCGATAAGATTGCGCACCTCGTCCGACTCGATACGATCCAGCGGCGCTTGTCTCTTGTTTTCAAAACCGGTCCCCCACGCGATCACGGTCGTAACCAGAACGGCTACCAGAACATTGGGCACGCGGGGATACAAACGCCGGAGAACGATCATGATTACGAAGGCCAACACCGCCAGGGCCAGGGTCGGCCAGTGGGTGAAGATGAAGGCCTCTTTCACCGCCCGAAGAATCGTTTCGTAGTGATGCTCCGCCTGGTCCACGGTGACACCGAACAGCTTCGACAACTGCGAGGTGGCGATAATCAGGGCGGCGGCGTTGGTGAAACCGCCGACTACCGGATGCGACAGGAAGTTGACGACCAGTCCCAATCGCACGACGCCCAAAGCCAGTTGAAATAGACCGACCATCAGGGCCAGGAGAATCGCATAGGCGATGTACGATTCACCTCCCGCCGTAGCGATCGGCTCCAAGGCGGTGGCCGTCATGAGCGAGACCACCGCTACCGGTCCGGTGGCCAGTTGTCGGCTGGAACCGAACAAGGCCGCCACGATAGGGGGAACGAAAGCGGCGTAAAGGCCGTAGTACGGCGGCAGACCGGCCAACTGGGCGTAGGCCATCGACTGCGGAATCAACACCAGAGCGACCGTTACCCCCCCGATCAGATCGTGTCGGAAGATGCCGGCAGAATAGCCTTTGAACCACTCAAGAAACGGCAGGCATCTGTGGAACAACTTGGTTGTCAAACTACAATCTCTGAATTAGCTATTCCTGTCCGGCAAATCCGGGGCCGTAAAGGGCCGGAAGGCCGATGCGCTGCCCGTGCTCACGACCCATCGAACGCCGGAACCTTGGAAAGCCGCCGTTCGTCATAACCATCGGGGAGCCGTCGCCGTCACCAACCCCGTCGCTTCACTATCTGATCGATCATGTCGTTGATTCGCGTCTCCGACAAGGCTGAACTGCGTGACTTGGCGGTATCGATTTTTCCCACCAGGTCATCCAGCCGCACCGGCTTCTCCAAAAACTCGAAGGCGCCCTCTTTGACGGCTTCCACCCCCTTGGCAACAGTGGCCTGACCGGTTAAAACGATGATCTGAAGGTCGGGGTTGACCGTCAGCATCTCCTTCAGAGTCTGGATGCCGTCCATGCCGGGCATGGCCAGGTCGAGCACGATGGCGTCGTACGACTGCGACTTCACAAGCTCAACGGCCGCCTCGCCGCTGAAGACGGCGTTCGCGTGCAGGCCGCGATTCTGCATACGCTCGGCCAGCGTCGTTGCGAACTCCTCTTCATCATCCACTATGAGTACACGCGTCTCTGGCATCTATCTGTTACTCCTTGCTCATAACCCGGAATGTAAACATCATCGATCGGCCTCTTACCGAAGATTGCCTCATCATTTATATGGTATCACCAGCTTGATGGTCCGAAGTCCGTCGCTATCAGTCTCCTCGATTCGACCACCCAACCGGGTCGCACATGCCGCCGTCGTATCGGTGGCCTTGTCCTCTGGGACTCCCTGGCCACACCGGACGTCGATGCTGATCTCTCCCCCCGCCTCGCTTCGTGTGAGACTGATCCGGATCGGTTCGGTCGGGTCCGCTATTGCCAGCGCCCTTTTGATAGCTCCGTATACAAACTGGACGACCAACAGCGGGCTGGCGGTGATAATGATCTCTCGATCGAGTCCGGCCGTGACCAGAGTCGCCTTGCCCATCCTGGCCTTGCGTTCGGACAGGGCGACGATATTTTCAAGAAGCTCGGCCAGGTTGCAGGTCGTTTCGCCTTCATCGGTGAGGTGCGCGAAGCTGTTCAGACGTTTGATCAGGCCGGCGCCACGCTCGGCCTGTTTGCCGACCCGATCAACTACGGAAAGGATCTTCTCGGCGACACCGTGGTCCCGGATCGCGTCGGTCTCCGCCAAATCCTCAATCAGCCCGGTCACCTGTTCGATAGTACCCAGAACGTTGTTCAACTCATGCGTCACCGAGGCCGTAATCTCTCCGAAGAAAGCCAGACTTTCGAAGAGGTGTCGCTGCGCGGAGCCGTTACTTCTGCTTGAGTCCATGAGCTTTTATGGCATCGGTCATCTTCGTCACCAGTTCGGAAATATCGATCGGCTTGGGCAGCAGATCGTAGGCGCCGGCCGGCTTCTCGCCCGCCTCCGGAGTGCCCGATCCGTGCCCGGTGACCATCAGGACCGGCAGGTGAGGATAAGCGGCTCCAATTGTCTGGAGCAGTTCTTCACCCGACATTCCGGGCAGTTTAAGGTCGATGACGACCACGTCGAAGGTCTGCTCCCGCAGCATCCTGAGAGCGGCCGGGCCGCTGATCGCATACTGGGCCAGAAAGTCGCGATACTCCAGGCGCTCCGCCAGCGTGGCAACCAGCTCCTCCTCATCATCGACCAGCAATACGCGGTATTCACTCATCTGCTTACTCTCTAGACAACTTTCTCTATTGGGAGGTTCACCGTAAACGTCGTACCCTTGCCGACCTGGCTGGTTACTTCAATCAAGCCGCCCAGCTTCTCGACCAGGTCGCGTGTAATTGACAGCCCGAGACCGGTGCCGGCGGCGCCTTTGGTCGAGAAGAAAGGCTCGAAAATATTCTGCAGATCGCTCTCCGGTATACCGCTGCCGTTGTCCGTTACAGACACCGCCACCTCACTGGGGGATAGCTGACGAATGTCGATTTTTATGAACCCCCCGTCTTGAACGGCGGCATAGGCGTTGCTGATCAGGTTCAGAAACACCTGCTGCAACTGTCCGCGATCGCTCTCAATCGGTGGAACCTCACCCACAGTATCGACGTCAAGTTGAATACTCCGGTGGGAAGCCTCGGTTTTCTGAAACTCGAGAACGTCGGTAATAAGCGTGCTCAGATCGATTCTCTCCTTGACGGCGTCCATGCGCCGACCGAACCCCAACAAACGGCGGGTGACGCGGCTGCAACGGTCGACGCTGGTGGTAATCGAATCGACAATGCTCAGGATCTTATCGCGCTTCGGGAAATCCGGGTGATGCATCGCGATGTCCTGGAGAAGCCCGGCTTTCTCGTTTATTATCGCCAGCGGGTTGTTGATCTCGTGCGCCACGCCGGCCGCGAGTCTCCCGAGAGTCGCCATTTTGTTTGTATATTCGACATTGTGAAAAATCTTTGCCCTCTGAGCGTCGGCCTCCCGCAGACGATTCACCATGTGTCGGGAGCGCAGAAAGACGACGACAAAGATCCCGACGACGCTTAGCAGCAAAAACCAGATGACGTCCGATCGACGAAAGAACCAGTGTTGCAGGACCGGCTGCAGCCGTGACGCCGCCACCAGGATGAATGGTGTGCCTTCAACGTAGGCAAAACCCACCGCGATCGTTTGTCCCGACGCCTCTTGTCGTTCGCTGATCGATTCCCGCTCTCGAACGTGCGGCGGGATGTCGAAATCAACGCTGTCGAGCACCTCCCCGTAGAAAGCGGAGGCGGTTTGAAGCACACCCCGGGCGTTGACGATAAAGGCGTCGGTGTTTTCATCCAAATCCAACGAATAGATCTGGCGCATGAGCAGTTCCGTGTCGATGGTGGCTCTCAGGATATAGAAATCGTTGTCGCCAACTTCCCGGGCCACCGCCACCACGAAATGGGGCAGATGGCGATATCCCATGAAGACGTCGCTGACGTAAGTGCCGCGCAGCGACACCTCGTGAAACCAGGGCTGCTCGCTGTAGTTGACTCCCTTCAGATCATAGGGGCCGGCGTAAAACGACTGTCGGCCGTCGCTGTCAATCAGGCCCAAATCCACAAAGTCCCCGAACGACTCCCGCAGGTCGCGCAGAATCGCCATCAGACGGGTTTCGCTGCTTAGTTCCTGGCGCGAACTTCCGCGGGCGATCAACGACAACACGGCGCGGCGCTCTTCGATGGCAAACTGAAGACTACGCTTGGTGTTGGACAGCAGTCGAGAAATCACGTAGCGGATTTCAGCCCGGTAGGCGTTGGCGTCCTGGCGGTAGTTGATGGCCGCCATTATCGCCAGCGGTATGAGAGCGGCCAGTAAGGGTATGACGATAAGATTGTAATAGAGGCGCCGGTACCTGGGCAGGCGCCCTTGAGTCGCCGCTGTCGCCTGTGGACTCCTGGCTGGTTCTTCCGACATCACCTGAATGACCTTATTACTCCATTGAGACTATTCGCTGCCTGCCGCCAAAACCCCGCCCCATGCCGGCTTTCCGAGTATCCGCGTTTGCCGCGATCTCATTGATTCCTCCGACGGCGCGCGTAGGCCTGCTTCATGACCTGAGCGAGTTCGTTGACGTTCACCGGCTTTCGCAGGTAGGCAAACGCTCCCAGGTCCTCCGCCGCCGACTGCTCGCGGTCGGATCCGTGCCCGGTCAGGATTATCACTTCCACCTCCGGGTGCGATTGCTTCACCCGCCGGAGCGTCTCGATACCGTCGATTCCCGGCATGAGAAGATCCAGGACGATTACATCGGGCACGTCTCTTTCGAGCATCTCGAGAGCCTGCTCGCCATCGTAGGCGATTGACGATTCGAGATTGCGGTTCTTCAGACGCTCCGACAGAGTCTGCACGAACTCCTTCTCGTCGTCCACCAGCAGCACCTTCGGCGGAGCGTCAATGCTCTCCCATGGGTTGATCGTCGACGAGCTGTACTTCGGCCCCAGTTTCGTAGTAACCTCGGTTACCCCTGGGACCTCGGACGCCATGCGTTTCAGTTTTTCCTGCAAATGCCCCATCCTGAGAGAATGCTCGTTGATCGCCACCACCACGTGCCCGTTATCAGAGAAGACGTCAACCCGGTGACCGGCCTCAGTCAAAACCACCTTGACCGTGGAGCTCAGAAGAAAGTCCGCCACCTGCGCCTGCGACCAGGCAGTGGTTTTAATGGCGTCGGATTGAGCGTGATCGCAAATCAACCGGACCGCGGCCTCCGGTGAGGTCTTGTCCATCGGAATCACGATGTCATACAAGCTCTCGTCGTAGACCGGCTTGGAGACCAGTTCCCTGGCGCACGCCGTGATCTCGCGATCATAATCCTGGATCTTCGCCAGGGCGTCGGCTTCGGCAAGGCCGTCGGACTTCACAGCCTGGGCTGTCCGATACTTCAAATCGGCGACGATACCTACCTTCAACACGTGGGCGATGTTGCCCGGAATGAGAAACCCCGCGCAACCGCTCAGAACGGCGTTGTCGTCCTTGATCAACTCGGCCAGCGCGGCTTCCAGATAGGCGAGCGCTTTGAGACGGTCCTTGGATTCACGCTGCCGCGCCAGTCCCGCTCCGCTCATGCTGTGAACGAGCTTCTCTCTGGAAACGTGAGATTTCTCGGAGGCCAGCGTATACAGGTTGTCGTCAAGCAGCCTGTATCCGAGCTTCTGGGACAACGCGGAGACTATTTCGTTATGGTGGCAATAGGATCCACTAAGAACCGTGATAATCGCCATCTCTGTCCATGCCTGCTTTAAGAAATCACTATACTCAGGGCAGGATAACATGCATCATCTGTTAAGGCAAGCAGTTATTAAACGGACACCGCCGACCGCGTTCGGGCGCTGGAGAAATCCACTCGAATAGTCGCGACAGCATGGCATGGTGGCCTACCCGAAATACTACTTGCTTATAGGACTCAAAAGGCCTATGTTGTCCCATTGATGACCTATTGCGGCGAGACGACCTGTCCCTCCGTCAGTCGGCCCGCCTTGCCACGGTTATATATAGTAAAGCGCAGCCACAGATTATGACCGACTTTCGCGAACTCCAACGATCATCGACAGCAGCAGGATTGGGCATTCGTTTGTCCACGGGAAAGCAGTTCCGGATTAGCCTGAGCGGTCCGGGGACGGTCAACGTCATCGAGGTCGAGGACGTTCTCTTTCGCCACGACAGCGCAGTGATGCTGCCGGAGGCGTACGAGGATACTCCCGGTGAAGCGCAGAGTCCGGACCAGGAGAGAATCACAGGCCTGGATGTGATCCGAACCGCCTTTCTGAGAGCAAGGGAATTCCCTACCCAGCAACTTCTGATCGCAGGACATACCGACACCACCGGCAAACACAAGTACAACGTCACGCTGTCGGAAAAACGGGGCCATTCGGTGCTCCATATTATGTTGGGGAACAGGGATGAATGGGCGGCCATATCCGACAAGCAGCACAAGGACAAGGACATTCAGCAGATTCTCACCTGGGTCAATCGCGAATACCCGGCTATGGACTGTGACCCCGAAGGGATCGACGGCATCATCGGCAGCAAGACGCGCCAGGCGATCAGGAACTTCCAGACAAACTTCGAACCTCAGTTCGGGCGCAGGATCGGCATCGACGGTGTCGTTGGGCCTGAGACCTGGGGCGCGTTTTTCGACGTTTACCAGCGCAAGCTGGCGACTATGCTCGGCACGAACGAGGCCGGGCTTCCTCAGTTCCGCAATGCCCTCCATTGGGTCGACTCGGGTCGTAAGGCGGTCGGATGTGGTGAGAGTTGGCCGATCGAGGCGGCCGACCAGGACGAATATCGTTCCCGGATCAATCGCCGCGTGGAAATGCTGTTCTTCGATGAGAACGAGATACCGCCGCTGGACTGTCACCCCCAGCCGGGCAAATGCGACAAGACGTTATGCCGCCTGTATGGCCAGGGGCTGTATAATCGAGTTCACTTGCCGGTCCACCATCACGTTCACGCTCAATCTACCCCGACCGTCATGGCGCCGGAACGACCCGGATCATCAACGTACGTGCGGCTGCACTCACTCCAGGTGTACCTGGCCTACTTCAACGGCGACGCCCTGGACCTTGCTCACACCCAGCGATACCTGGCCGTCGATGGAAAACTGTGCGATCCCGCCAGCAGAGCGCCTGACCCGGTAGACTGCGACCGCGAAGCTTGGTTCTATTGCAGCCATCGCGACGATCTCAGGGGGACGGATGTCGCCAATCGCTTCAAGAAAGACGGCAGCGGGCTGCCGTTGGTGGGGCCGGTCATGATCCCCTGCGGCCAGGACGTTCAGGTCCAGGTGGATATTTGGGGGCAGAGCGACTGGATAGTCGTCGACGGCGTCGCGGTTGACGGCGTTCGTCCCAGCGGCGTGCTGATGGCGGAGTGGAATGACGCCTACTCCATCGGTTATTCCGGCGTCTCCGACGGCGAGCAGGTGTGGGCCACCTATCGCGACCAGCGTGAGAAAATGAATCAGGAGAGGTGGCGCGGAGTCTATCCGATCGAATTGGTGAACTTCTCCACCGACGCCTCCAGACCGTTGTGGGTGGGGACTCTGTCGGCGCTGCCGACAACCAAAGCCAAGGCCATCCTGATACATAAACCAAGTACTTTCGCGTGGCACGTGGGCAGCTTCAACGAGCTGTCCAAGGCAAGCGCCAATCATATGCGCAAAAGCCATCACACCTACGACAAGAATCTGGTGTCGCGGCTGGCCGCGCTGCCGGTCAAGAACATTCCCCCGGCGCAAATCGACGCGCTGCCCAATCCGCCGGCCCGGTGTCTGCTGCCCGGAGATATCTGCTGGCACGACCAAGGTGACACCAATTACTGCGGCGCCTACAGCTTCGCCGCCGCTATGAACTACTGGCGGCCGTACACCTGCAATCCCGGTGAGAAGAACGGAGCGTACTGGCACGGCCACGTGGACTACCTGCTTATCCCGAACGGCGCTCGCACTCCCGCCATGATAGAAGACGCTGCCGCGGCCAACAACATGTTCGGACGTGACAACAACGCCGAGTCACTGGCCAATGACACCGATTGGAACCGGGCTATGAAGCTGATCGCTCTTTGGATTCAGGCCGGCGTCCCGGTGGTGGTGCTGGTGGAAGAATCGTACTACACATTTTCGTTGCACTGGAAAGTAATAGTTGGCTACGACGGCAACAGGCTGTTTATTGTCAATTCAGGCGCCAACGATAAATACGAACTGGCCCATCGCGATCCGGGAATCAACTATGAAACCGCTCCGGTCGGCAACGACGTCGATTCATACAACCAACTCTATCTCAAGTGGCAGTGCGTGGGCGGGGGGTTGGTCGACGCCTTCAGTTCCGTCGACACATGCACCTTCATCCCGATCTACCCGAAAGACAGCGCCTTTGCCGCCGATACCGCGCAGTAGTGACCGCCACGGCCATGGACTGAAGCGCCTGCTCGGCGTCATCGTGGCCGTCGCCGTCTGTGCACTGTTCGGCTGCCGCTCCGAGACGCGGCGGCTGGACGTGCGGGTGGTTGACAGCGAGGGGAAGCCGATAGCCGATGCGCTATTCTACGCCGAAGCGTTCACCTTGGACGAGCGCGCTTTTGATTTCGACTGGGGGCGCAGCGACAGCGATGGTTACGTCTTTCGAGCCGACGGCGCGCCACTGGAGATTGCGTGGAAATCCGACGCGCGGCTGTCGCATGCCGCTTTCGCACCCGGCATGAAACCGGCGGGGTTTATCGATCACCTCGGCCGCGCCACCGACAGCGCCTTCAGCGTGATTCTCTATGACACCTCGCAGACGGCGCTCGATTACCAACCGGTATTGGCCAAAATGAGTTTCCCTTTTGAGACCAAGCCTTACTTGGCGCGACGTCTGCGAGATCCCTCCAACCGCCCGCTGTTGACAGCCTTTCGACAAGCCTACGAACCTCTGATCTCGGGCGGCATTCCAACAATGCCCGAAGAACAGGCCAAGCTGAGCTTCCTGGAGTCTCTTCTGGACAGTGCTGGGGCGGAGCAGTAGCAGGGCGGAGGGGTGGCCCGGACGTTCGTCCGGGTATCAAACTGGAGTAGGTTTTCAGGTTCTACTCACTTATCGTCTCGTTGAGTTTCTGGATATTCCCTGCGATAGACCTTGAGGTGGGCAACCGTGTCGGCGCTGCTTTCGACCGGTGGCCCATCCGCTTGCGGTGGGTTTCCAGATTGACCGGCCAAGAGCCCGGGTGCCCCGGACATTTGTCCGGGCATATTGGGTGACGCTCTTGAGAGACCTGGACGGACGTCCGGGCCACCCGGCCCTTGATGGTTGTTTGTTGGCCTGGGGACATATATACGTCAAGTCATCCCGATTGGCAACTTGAAACCCGGACCAAGGTCCGGGCCACGCGACCAGACCCGCGCAGTCTACCGGTCATCCACTGCCCCGCCCAATCTGCCATAAGAGACCCACTATTCCATAACCGCCTGGACGGCAATATGTTGCCGGTAGGCTTCGGAAAAAACCGTTGACCTTGTGAATTCGGTAACTATATTAGCACTCTGTTCGCCGGACGAACTACCGGACCTACGAATTTGAAGCAGGAGTCGATTGATGACCGTTGCAAGCAAGACCGACGCTGAACGCAAATCCCACGTCAAAGAAGATACTTGGATTCCCACCAGTTGTGGACAATGCTACTGTATGTGCGGAGTGAAGGCGCACCGGCAGGACGGTGTCATCACCGAACTGGCCGGCAACCCCGACGCCCCCACCGGGCGGGGTCATATCTGTGTCAAGGGGCTGGCCTCACCGCAGTTGCTGTACGATCCGTACCGCGTGAACTACCCGCTCAAGCGTACCAACCCCGAAAAGGGGCTGGGAGTCGACCCCAAGTTCGTGCGCATCTCGTGGGAAGAGGCGATGGAGACGATCATCCAGAAGTTGAAGGAATGCCAGAAGCGTGACCCGCGCGGGGCGTTTTTCCAGGCCACCACCACTCAGGCGTCGGAGATTCGCTTCGGCGTCATCGGCTTCATGAAAGGCTTCGGCACCCCCAACTACTGGGTTTCCGGCGGCGGTTTGCACTGCGGCAACGGCGCGCACTTCATGAACGGCATCATGCACGTCTCCTGGTCGATCATCCCCGACTTCGCGCACTGCAACTACGCGCTTAACTTCGGCTGCTCCAAAGGACACGGCGCCGGCCACGTGGCGGTGCAGAACGCAACGCAAGTGGCTGATGCGCGCGCGCGCGGCTTCAAGAATGTCGTGTTCGATCCCTTCCAGAGTTCGCAAGCCTCCAAAGCGCATGAGTGGATACCGATCCGCGTCGGCACCGACGGCGCACTGGCGCTGGGACTGGTCAACTCGCTATTGAACGAGCATGGCATCTACGACGCCGAGTACCTGATGTACAAGACCAACAGCCCGTACCTGATCCGCCCCTCCGACGGCCGCTACGTGCGCGACAAGGAAACCAACAAACCGCTGGTCTGGGACCTGATCGACCATGCGCCCAAAGGGCACAACGATCCGTCGGTGACGCGCGTCGAGTACGAAGACATAGCCCACGAGGTCGCCCTGACTGGGAAATACAGGGTCGACGGTGTCGAGTGCACGCCTGCTTTCGCACTATTGAAAGAGCACGTTAAGAAGTACACGCCGGAGTACGTGGAGAAGATCACCTGGGTGCCGGCGAAGACGATCAGTCGCATCGCCAGAGAGTTCGGTGAGGCGGCCGAGATCGGTTCGACCGTCACCATCCAGACCAGCAAAGGTCCCAGGAAGATCCCGAAACGTCCGGTGGCCACGCACTTCTTCCGCGGCAGCCAGGGTCACACCAACTCCGGCTGGACCTGTCTCTCGATCGACATGGTCAACCACATGGTCGGCGCGGCCGATACTTACGGCAGTGCTCTCGGTCTGGGCGCGGCGGTCGGTCAGGGGTATGAACCGACCGGCAAACCGCACCAGATTCCGTATCCCTGCCCCGATGGTCTCCTGGTGGCGGGCGCCTGGGTTTATGACCACAAGCCGTATCCGATGCGGGTGCCTAAGGCGCCGACCAGGTTGGACCTGCACGATATGTTCCCGACCTCGATTTACAACGCCTTCACCATCACCAGCCCGCGCTGGTTTGAGATGCTGGAGCGTTTCGAAATCGGATACAAGCCGGATGTCATGATAAACTTCGGTTCCAACTCGGTGATGACCATGGGGAACTCTGAAACGGTGGCGGAGAACTTCCTGAAGAAGTTCAACTTCATCTTCTCCTTCCAACTCTATGTGACGGAGTTCGAAGAGGCGGTGGCGGACATCGTGCTGCCCGACACCTGTTTTCTCGAGCGCTTTACGCCGGCCGTGAGTTTTCCCTCCACATTCTCCCACCCTACGGGCGAGGACGACTGGGGCTGGACCATCCGTCAGCCGGTGATCAAGCCGTTGTACGAACGGCGCGACTTCAACGAGGTGATGGTGGACATCTGCCAGCGTCTCGGCATCCACGGCAAGTTCTACAAGGGTCTCAACGATTCCATCGGTGTCCGCTACGGCGGCGAGATGAGCGAGAAATACAGACTGGTCGAAGACGGCAGCGTCAAATACTCCTGGGAGGATATCACCGACCGGCTGCTCAAGGACCGCTTCGGCGACGATCACGGCCTGGAGTACGTGCGCAAGAAGGGTGTCTTCACCTGGCCCAAGAAGAAGGAAGACGTGTACTGGAAATGGTTCAACCCCTCGCGGGTGCCGGTCTACTTCGAGTATTTCATCGACTCCGGCGAACAGATCGACGAGCTTTGGAACAAGTACGGCGGGAAGGATTTCTTCGATTTCGACTGGTCCCGTTTCAAGGCGCTGGCCGACTGGTATCCCTGTCCGACCCACACCGAGGACAACCCGGAATACGATATGAATACCTTTTACTGGCGCGCGGTCATGCACACCAACTCGATGACCCAGCAGAATCCCTGGCTCGACGAGTGTTCGCAGGAGGACCCCAACGTCTACGCCGTGCAGATGCACGTCGACACCGCCAAAGAAAAGGGGATCGCCGACGGCGACAGAGTCTGGCTGGAGAACCCGCAGGGGCACAAAGTCAGAGGTTGGGTCTCGCTCACCGAGGGGATCGAACCGCACCATTTGGCCATCGCCGCCGTGGCGGGCCACTGGGGCAACTTCATGCCGATCGCCCGGAACAAAGGGACCTTTTTCAACGACCTGGTGGAGATGGACCTGGGGCACACCGACCCGCTCACCTTCAATCAGGATATATGTGCGCGAGTGAAAATCTACAAGGCGGAAGATTAGTCGAACCATGAATCAGGAAACTGCGGTACAGTTACGAACGGAGATAGCAATGCCACGTTACGGAATGGTCATCGATCTCAAGAGGTGCTACGGGTGCTATGCTTGCAGTATGGCCTGCAAGACGGCCAACCACACGCCGCCGGGAGTCTTCTGGGCGCGCGTCCTCATGGGTGAAGTGGGCAGTTATCCCAACACCGTGCGGCAGGCGTTGCCGGTGCTCTGCATGCAGTGCGAGGAACCGTCGTGCATGGAAGTATGCCCGACCGGCGCCACGCAGAAGCGGGACGACGGCATCGTAATCGTGGAAAAAGAGAAGTGCATGGGATGCAAGTACTGCATGATGGCCTGTCCCTACGGCGCCCGCTACAGCGTGGAGGAATGGGAGAGCTATTTCCCGGACGGTCTGCCGCTGTCGCAGTTGGAGGAGTTCCAGAAGAAGGCCTGGGAGGAGAAATCAGGCTGCGGCGTGGCCACCAAGTGCGACTTCTGCCTGGACCGACTGGCCGAGGGGAGGCTGCCGTCATGCGTGGAGGCCTGCCCGGCCAAGGCTCGCATATTCGGGGACCTCGACGATCCCAACAGCGAACCATCTATTCTGATCAAGAAGGAACGAGGACAGCAATTGAATCCGGAGTTCGGCAACAAACCGAAGGTTTACTACCTTCCGCCGAGGTAGCGCCGGTAACGATAGACAATCATCTGGGAGAACTGATATGGATCCGAAAGTCAATGGTCAACTGCAAACCGAATGGGGTTGGCTGATTGCCGTTTACCTTTTTCTCGGTGGGGTCGGCGGCGGCGCGTACACTATTGCCGCCATCAACAGCTTTTTGGGTGAGAGCATGGGCTTGTCGACGACGGTGGGCCTGTGGATCGGCTTCCCGGCCCTGTTGATCGGGTCGCTCTTTCTCATCGCTGATCTCGGTTCGCCCAGCCGCGCCGTGCTGGCCGCCATGAAGCCCAGAACCTCGTGGATCGCTCGCGGCACCTTGATCATCTCCATTTTCATGATCCTGTCGTTTGTGCATCTGGTGCTTCATCAGTTCACCGCTATAACCGGTTCTATCATTAACATCATCGCAGTGTTGGGAATCGTGTTCGCCATCGGAACGATGGCCTACACCGGCATCCTGCTGGGCGCTTCCAAGGGGATACCGTTCTGGCGCACGGGAGTGGTGCCGGTGGTGTTCGTGGTGTCGGCGACCGTGACCGGCCACTTCGCCATCATGCTCGGCGTGACGTTGTTCGGCGGCGCCTCGGCCGGGCTGGAACCGTTGCAGACAATGGCGGCCGAGGCGACCGGCCTGGTCGTTTTGGAGGTGCTGACCATCCTGTTCTTCCTGCAAGCGGCCTTTCGTCAGCCCGACCCGAGAGAATCGGCCGAGCGCATCCTGCGCAAGCGGATGTTCGTCTGGGGATACTTCATCCTGGGCCTGACCGTGCCGTTGGTTCTGATGATTATCATCTACCGTTCCAGTGTAGCCCTGCATGGTCTGGCGGCCATCGGCGCTCTGCTTGGTTTGATGGGCGGCTTGATTCTAAGACAAGCCGTGCTTGTCTGCGGCGCGCTGCCGACTTTGAACATCGCCGGGTTCGAGTTCCGCCGCATCCACCGACCCAAGGAACCAAAACCGGGCATCGGCATGCTGCCGCCCCAGTGACGCCGAACGAGTGCGGGCGTACCACTAATACCCTGTGCGGCCGATGTCCACATCTGCCGTTTGACAGTTCTTGTAGGTCGAAACCCCTGCGGTTTCGACAATAGGTCTATGGACAAGGCAGACCAAAACTCCGATGTCCTCAAGTATGTTCGCGCGGAGCGCATCCACACCGGGGACAAGACCCAAGCGCCGCAGCGGGAATCCGTCTGCGTCATCATAGAAGCGCCGATCACCATCGATATCGAAGGCGTAGAGACATACACGATTCTGTGCACGCCGACGGAAAAACCGGCCTTGACAGTCGGCTTCATGTATACCGAGGGTGTTATCGAGAGTATGGATGACATCAAGGTGCTCAAAGAGTGCCACGATGACCCCAACACCATTCGCGTGCGGCTGACTACCGAACGACCGCGTATCGATGACGCCGACCGCAACCTGCTGATTGTCTCTTCATGCGGCGCGTGCGGCAGCGAGAATCTCAAACAGCGCATTGAGGCGCTGCCTAAGGTCGATGAGACGCTGAACATCGAAGCTTCGCTTCTGATGTCAGTTTACGATGACCTTCGCAGCTACCAGCCTCTGTTCAAGGCCAGCGGTGGGGCACACGCGGCGGCTTTGTTCGATGAAACCGGCAGGATCATCTCAAGCGCTGAGGACTCCGGCCGCCACAACGCATTGGACAAGGCAATCGGCAAGTGTCTGCTGGACAGACGCCCGACCGCCGGGCTGGGGGTGGCGCTGACCAGTCGGCTGAGTCTTGAAATGGTCGGCAAGTGCGCCCGTTCCGGTATCGAACTGATCGCCGCCGTGTCGGCACCGACGTCGATGGCTATCGACGTCGCCAACCAGTGCAACATCACCCTGTGCGCTTTCGTGCGCGAAACCCGCGCGACAGTCTTCACGCATCTCTCCCGCATCATCGGCACGTGCGGGTGAGGCGCCTGGCGCCGGCCGTATGATGTCATTGCGAACCTGCCAGAGGCGGGTGTGGCAATCTCTATCCGGTACCCCACCGAAAACACAGCGGCAGGTGGGATCTTCGTTAGCGAGACACCACCACACCATCTTTCTTCAACGCTTCCATCTGCTCCGGTGAATACTCCAGCGTTTCGGCCAGCACTTCGTCGGTGTGTTCGCCCAAGAGCGGCGGGTGGCGGCGGATCGTTCCGGGCGTGTTGGAATACTTGATCGGTATCCCGGCCAGTCGCAGCGTGCCGATGGTCGGGTGCGGCACTTCGGCGATCATGTTCCGATGCCGCACCTGCGGATCGGCGAAAAGATGCTGCATGTTGTTGACCGGACCGCACGGAATCTTGGCATCGACCAGAATCTCCATCCACTCGTCGCACGTCTTCTGGGCAAACAGTTCGTGAATAAGCGGCAACAGCACGTCGCGATTCTCGACCCGTTTGGGGTTGGACTCGAAACGCGGGTCGTCCATCCACTCTTCCTTATGCACGGCCATGCAAAAGTTGACCCACAGTTTCTGGTTGGCCACGGCGATAGCGATGGGGCGGTCCTTGGCGTTGAAAACCTGGTATGGAATGATCGACTCGTGCGCCGTGCCCCAGCGCTTGGCCTCTTTACCGGCCACCAGCCAGTTGCTGGCGATGTTGGCCAGCCCGGATACTTGCACGTCGAGCAAACTGATATCAAGATACTGCCCCTTGCCGGATCGTTCCCGCCAGAGCAGGGCCGAGGTAATCGCCCCCGAAGCATAGACACCGGTGAGCACGTCGGTGATGGCCACGCCGACCTTACACGGGTTGCCGTTCTGTTCACCGGTGATGTACATGAGGCCGCCGACGGCCGACAGGACCATGTCATAGCCCGGTCGGTCACGATACGGGCCATCCTGACCGTAGGCGGTGATCGAGGCATAGACTAATTTCGGATTGATCTTCTTCAATGTCTCGTAGTCCAGCCCGGACTTCTTGGTCAGGCCCGGCGTGAAATTCTCGACGAACACGTCGGAGATCTTCGCCAATTCGCGTATGAGTTCCAAGCCTTCCGGCTTCTTCAAGTCGATGACGATCGATTTCTTATTGCGGTTGGCGCAGATATAGTACGCGGACTCGCCGGCGGCGAAGGGGGGCCCCCAGGCGCGGGTGTCGTCGCCGACGCCGGGCCGCTCGACTTTGATGACTTCGGCGCCCTGGTCGCCGAGAATCATGGTGCAATAGGGTCCGGCCAGAATCCGGGAGAGGTCGAGCACCCGGTAGCCGTGCAATGGAAGTTGGGGGATGGAAGTGTTACTCATGTCTTGATCTCGGTTCGGTTGAATGTTCTCTTACAGTAATCACCCGGCCAAGATATCGCGAGGGAGACCGGCTTCCAAACTGATTTTGCCGGAGCCTTACTTCCTGAAATCAGGCAGGCGGCGGTCAATGGGAGGAGTTTTCGCTCGGTAGACAGTACCGTACTTCTCGGCCCATCACCCCGAACCCGTTCAGACAACTCAACAACACATTACATAATGTCCAACTACAAGAAAAACGGTCAGCGCCTTTTGACCATTATGCCCGCAGTGACGGCCGACAGGACTTTTTCAACAAGCCCAAACGTCCAAGCCAAGCGGATTGATGCTCGCGGGTATCCGGGGTGCGGGGGAAAGTGATTAATTTCACAAAAGCGCCAAAAATCGGTTGACTTTGCCTCCTCCGTCGGTATATTAGCCAGTCAAAAATTGAGGGTATATAACATGGCCCTCTTGGATTCTCGGCGAAATAAGAAGCCGAGCAGGTTTATTCGGCAGGCCGGTCTGCTGGGCGCGGTCCCGGCCGTTTTGTTGGTCTCGCCGTTGCTGGGATTTTTTGGAGGCCGCTGGGCTGACGAGAAGTTGGGAACTGAGCCGTATTTGATGATCGCAGGGATTGTACTTGGATTCGGCGCGGCCGGAGTTGAGACCTACCATCTGGTGAAAAAAGCTTCTGAGATTGAGAAAGAGGACGATGCCGAACAGTAGCCTGGGACTTGACTTCCTCAGCCGCAGCCTGCGCACGAGTGGAATCGTGCTTCTTATTTTCATCCCCTTTGGCGTCTACTATCTCGGAATGTATCAGACGCTGGCCATATTTTCCGGCGGCGTGTGGGGCATCGTCAACATCATATTCCTGTCCACCGTGGTCCGTAGCGCCATCCGCCCGGAGGGGGTGACTGGCGGCCCGTTGGTTCTGGCGCTGCTGGTCAAGTTCCCGCTGCTCTATCTGGCCGGTTATGCCTTGTTGAAAGTACCGCAGTTCAACGCTCTCAATCTGCTGGTCGGCTTCTCCACCTGCCTGGCGGTGATCGCACTGAAGGCGCTGGGCCGAGCCTTTATGGGTCTGGACACTCGAGTCAACAACCACAAAGACCTGCCTGAGGCGACCTGATGCTGCTCTGCTACGCTCACATTATGGCCACGGCGGCGGCCAAGATCGCCCCCTCGCTTCTGATGTTGGCGGCCGGCGGCGGCGGCCACGAAGCCGAAGTCGCCGAGCACGGCGGCGGCCACGAAGGGCCACCCCATCTACCCAATCTAGTCGGCCTCATTACCGGCGGCCACGGCTGGGCCTACGAATGGGTGAACATCATCTTCGCCTTCGCCATCGCGCTCTTCTTTATCATCATCGCCACCCGTGTTTGCGCCAAACGGCAGATGATCCCCGGTCCGTTCCAGAACGCGATCGAGATGCTGGTCGAAGGGATGTACAATTTCCTGTATTCGATACTGGGCAAGGAGGCCAAGCGCTACACGCCGTATTTGGGGACGCTGTTTTTTTACATTCTGCTGATGAACTTCATGGGGATTATCCCGTTCGGACACTCCCCATCGACGAGCATAAACATCACCGCCTCGCTGGCCATCTGCACTTTCCTGTATGCTCAGTACACGGGGGTGCGAAGGCTGGGGATCGTCGGTTATTTCGATCACCTGGCCGGCCAGCCGCGCAGCGCCGTCATGTGGGTGCTGGTGCCGATCATGCTGCCGATGCACATTATCGGCGAACTGGCCAAGCCGCTCAGCCTGGCCTTGCGTCTTTTCGGCAACATCACCGGTGAGGATGTCCTGGTGGCCGCCTTTGTCGGGCTGGGGGTGGCGGCGCTGGCCTTCACCGGTTCGCCGGTGGGGCTGCCGTTCAACGTGCCGTTCATCCTGTTGGGCCTGCTGTTATCGACTATCCAGGCTCTTGTGTTTACGTTGCTTTCGACCATTTACATACTCATGATGCTGCCCCACGCGGAAGAGCATCATTGAGCGAGGCATAAGAAAAGAGAAGTAACAGTAGTATAGGTTAAGCTATTCGGAGGAAATGATGGATTACCAGTCGATGTTATCGTTGGCGCTGCCGTTTGGCGTGGCTTTCGCCGCAATCGGTTCCGGTTATGGTCTTGGCCGCGCCGTCGGTTCGGCCATGGAAGCGATCGGTCGTCAGCCGGAAGCGGCCGGCAAGATTCAGACGGCCATGATTATCGGCGCCGCGCTGATCGAGGCTTTGACTATTTACGCTTTGGTGGTGTTCTTCATTCTCCAGGGCAAGATCGGCTGAGACGGCGCACCGTGTATGCCCGACAACACCGGAACACCTAAACGACAGGTGGCATAATGGATTTACAGTGGCAGCAGTTGCTGACGCACCTGGTCGGCTTTGTCATCACTGTCTGGTTGCTCAAACGGTTTGCCTGGAAACCGCTCCTGGCCATCATGGAGGAGCGGCGCTCCAAAATCAAGTCCGAGTTTGACCATATCGAGGCCGAAAAGGCCGACGTGGCCAGGCTGACGGCCAAGTACGAAGCCAAACTCAAAGACATCGAAGCGGAGCGACGGGCCAAACTGGTGGAGGCCGTGAACGAAGGCAAGAAGATCGCCAAGGAGATCGAGGCCGGCGCGCGCGTGGAAGCCATGCGAACCGGCGAGAAAGCCCGGGATGAACTCCTGCGCGACGTGGCCAAGGCCAAGGTGCAACTTAAGAACGATATGGTCGTGATGACCATCACGGCGGCCGAGAAGATCATCAGCGAGAGACTTGACGACGCCAAGCATCGCGAGTTGATCGGCAACTTCATCGACAACGTGGAGAAAGCGTAAAGCGACGTGTTAGCTCAGGAAGTCGCCAAGAAGTACGCCGGCGGTTTGTTCCTGTCGGTTAAAGAGCACGGTCTGGTCGACCAAGCGCACGATCAACTCAGGGACCTCAAAGAGTTCCTTATGGGCGATCCGACTCTGCTCAATTTCCTGATGGCGCCGCACGTGCTCGATGGACACAAGCTGGACCTGGTGCGCCACGTCTTCACCAGCCGGTTCGACCGACTGCTGGTGGAGTTTCTGATCGTGCTGGTCGACAAGCATCGCATCGGTTACCTGCACGAGGTTATCGACGAGTTCATTCGCCTGGTCAAGGCCGAGCGCGGCATTGCGCTGGTGACGGTGATAACGGCGGTGCCCATAACCGCCGAGGAGCGGAGGCGACTGATCGACAAGATGGCGGTGCGCACCCGGATGACCATAGAGCTGGAAGAGAAGACCGATTCGGACATTATCGCCGGCATGATCGTTATCACGCACAACCAGATCATCGATGGTTCCGTCAGGCGCAGTCTCGATGTTCTCGAAGGCCAACTGGCCAAGGTGCGTGTACACTGATCGGTCGGCGCCGTAATTGTGAAGAATGTAGTTGTGTAACGATAGGAGTTCGATGATGGGTCTCAACCCCGAAGAAGTATCATCGGTAATCAAAAAAGAGCTGGAGAAATACGAAACCAAGCTCGAGATGGAGTCGGTCGGCACCGTGCTCCAGGTGGGTGACGGTATCGCGCGAATCTGGGGTCTTGAGGACGCTCAGATGTCCGAACTGATTCAATTCCCGGGGGACGTCATGGGCCTGGTGCTCAACCTCGAAGAGGACAACGTCGGCGCCGCTATTTTCGGATCCGATACCCACATTCACGAGGGCGACACGGTGCGTCGCACCGGCCGCGTGGCCAGCGTCCCGGTCGGCGAAGCGTTGCTGGGACGGGTGGTCAATCCGATCGGCGAACCGCTGGACGGCAAGGGCCCCATCGTCACCGATAAGTTCCGCGTCATCGAAGGGCGCGCCCCCGGCGTTATCGAGCGCCAACCGGTAAAGGAACCGCTGCAGACCGGCCTGAAGGCTATCGACTCGATGATCCCGATCGGCCGCGGGCAGCGTGAGTTGATCATCGGCGACCGCCAGACCGGCAAGACGGCGCTGGCTATCGACACCATCATCAACCAAAAGAACACCGATGTGAAGTGCATCTATGTCGCCATCGGCCAGAAAGCTTCGACCGTGGCGCAGGTGGTGCAGATTCTCGAAAAATACGGCGCCATGGAGTACACCACGGTCGTCCTGGCTTCAGCCACCGACCCGGCGCCGCTGCAGTACATCGCCCCCTACGCCGGTTGCGCTATGGGCGAGGAGTTCTTGTACAACGGCCAACATGCCCTGTGCATCTATGACGACCTGTCCAAACAGGCGCAGTCGTATCGCCAGTTGTCGCTCTTGCTGCGTCGCCCGCCGGGACGTGAAGCCTATCCGGGCGATATCTTCTATTGTCACTCGCGCTTGTTGGAACGGGCGGCCAAGCTCAATAATGATCTCGGCGGTGGCTCGCTGACCGCGCTGCCGATCATTGAGACTCAGGCCGGTGACGTTTCGGCTTACATTCCGACCAACGTGATTTCGATCACCGACGGCCAGATATTCCTCGAGAGCGAACTGTTCTTCGCCGGCATCCGTCCGGGTATTAACGTCGGCATCTCGGTGTCCCGTGTCGGCGGCAATGCTCAGGTTAGGATGATGCGACAGGTGGCCGGTTCGCTGAAGCTCGACCTGGCCCAGTACCGCGAGTTGGCCGCCTTCACGCAGTTCGGCTCCGACCTCGACGAAGCCACCCTCAGGCAGCTTAACCGCGGTGAGAAGATGGTGGAGCTGCTCAAACAGGGTCAGTACGTGCCGGTGCCGGTGGCGCAGCAGGTGATGGTAATCTGGGCCGGGACCAAAGGCTATCTCGATGACCTCCCAACCGCCGCTGTTCTTCGCTTCGCCGGTGAGTTTTTGGCCTTCTGCGAGCAGAAGTATCCCGATATCGAACACACGCTGGATCAGGAGAAGAAAATCTCCGACGAACTGGAAGCCAAACTGAAGGCGGCCGTGGAGGAGTTCAAAACGCAGTTCAAGGCGTGAGCCGGGAACCGGCCGGCGCCAGTGTCGAAGGAATGAGGAGAAGTAAGCGGGATTTGATCGAGTCCGCACAAGGACTCAAGAGAGAGAAGCTGTTATGAAGCGGTTTGTGGTTCTTACAGTGACGCTGCTGGCCGTGATAGGTCTGGTGGCGACGAACGTGTCGGCTGAGGGCGCCGTTCTTAAAGGGATCAAACTCGGACTGAGCATGGCCAACCTGAAGGGCGCAGACGACGAGGGATTTGACACGAAGACAGGCTTGTCGGGCGGTGTCTTTGTGGCAGTTGAAGTGGCGCCCCAGTTGGCCTTTCAGGTCGAAGGGCTTTACACCCAAAAGGGCAGCAAAGGAAGCCTGGGACTGATAACGGCCAAGTTCAAGCTGGACTATTTCGAGATACCGATGTTGTTGAAGTACACTATCCCAACGGAAGGCAATGTCTCTCCGTTCTTCTTTGCCGGTCCGGCTCTGGCCCTCAACATTAAAGGTGAGATTACCGTCGAGGCCGGTGGCCAGTCGGCCTCGGTAGACATGGCCAACCAGAAATCGACGGACTTCAGTTTCGTACTGGGTGGCGGCATGGACGTGGCGACCCAGAGCGTTACGCTTGTTTTCGACGCTCGATACACGATCGGCCTGTCGCAGGCTTTTGACGATGTTGCTCCTTTCGATTTCGACGCACTTACCGCCGCGGACGACTTCCCCATGGCCTGGGAAGATGGCCGCGGCTTGGATTTGAAAACCGGTACAATTACGCTCATGGCTGGAGTGGCATTCTGATAGGCGGAGGATACGACTGAGATTCAACCATGGCAGCGCTTCGTGAAGTAAAGAAGAGGATCCGCACGGTCATCTCGACCCAGCGGATCACCAGGGCGATGGAGATGGTGGCTGCGGCCAAACTGCGCCGCGCTCAGCAGCGCATCGAGCAGGCGCGGCCGTACGCCGAGAAGATGGACGAGATGCTTGGTCATCTGGCCGCCGCTTCCACCGGTGAGATTATCCATCCCTACTTCGAACAGCGGGAGATCAAGAAGCGCACGCTGGTGGTGGTCACCTCCGATCGCGGTTTCTGCGGGTCGTTCAACTCCAATATCATCAGGCGCACCAACCGGTGGCTTGGGGAAACAGAAGGGGTCGAACACGAATTCGTCGCCATCGGTAAGAAGGGGAACGACTTTTTCAAAAGACGTCCCACCCCGGTGATTCGCTATTGGGGCGATTGGGGCGGCACGCTCGACTACGATCGGGCGCGCGAAATCGTGTCGTTTTTGACCGACCGCTTCGTTACCGGTCGGACCGATCAGATCAGCCTAGTGTACACGAAGTTTTTGTCGATAGCCAAGTATCGCGTCACGTTGCAGGATTATCTGCCCATTGCGCCGCCGAAGATACCGGAGGACGACATCGCTCGCGACCATGCCTCGACCGAGTACATCTTCGAGCCGGACGCCGAACAGATCTACGCGGCTTTGATGCCGGGTTACGCCACCACTAAGATGGTGACGGCCCTGGCCGACTCGTTCGCCAGTGAGCACGGCAGCCGGATGATCGCCATGAACGCGGCCACCACCAACGCCGGTGAGATGATTCAGTCTTTGACTCTGGAATACAACAAGGCCCGTCAGGCGCAGATTACCAAGGAACTGCTGGAGGTTGTCTCCGGCGCCGAGGCGCTCAAGGGTTAGCTTGATACGAAAGTAAGTTTTTGACATAACGGAGTTCGCTTCATGGCAGAAAATATAGGAAAGGTTGTTCAGGTGATCGGGGCCACCGTCGACTGCGAGTTCCGCAGCGACGCCCTGCCTGACATCTTGAACGCGATCGAGATCAAAGACCCCTCCAAGAACATCGACCTCACGGTCGAGGTGGCCCTGCATACCGGCGACAACATCGTGCGCTGCGTGTCGCTGGCTTCCACCGACGGCCTGGTACGCGGCATGTCGGCGGTCGACACCGGACGACCCATCGCCGTGCCGGTGGGTCAAATCTGTCTGGGACGGGTGTTCGACTTGCTGGGTCGCTCTATCGACGGCAAAGGGGACGTACCCGCCGACGCCAAACGCAGTCCCATCCACCGCCTCGCCCCCACCTTCGAGGAACAGGCCACCTCGGCCGAGATGTTCGAGACCGGCATCAAGGTGATCGATCTGCTCGAACCGTATGTCAAAGGCGGTAAGGTCGGCATGTTCGGCGGCGCCGGGGTCGGCAAGACCGTTATCATCCAGGAGTTGATTCACAACATCGCCACCGAGCACGGCGGTTATTCCGTGTTCTGCGGCGTGGGTGAGCGCACCCGCGAGGGGAACGACCTCTACCTCGAAATGAGCGCGTCCGGCGTGCTGGCTCGCACCGCTATGGTGTTCGGGCAGATGAACGAGCCGCCCGGCGCCCGTCTGCGGGTCGGCCTGTCCGGTCTGACCATGGCCGAGCACTTCCGCGATGAAGAACATCAGGACGTGCTGATCTTTATCGATAACATATTCCGCTTCGTGCAGGCCGGCTCGGAAGTGTCGGCGCTGTTGGGACGTATGCCTTCTGCGGTCGGCTACCAGCCGACCCTGGGCACCGAAATGGGTGGCCTTCAGGAGCGTATCACCTCCACCCGCGCCGGGTCGATCACCTCGGTCCAGGCGATCTACGTTCCGGCCGACGACCTCACCGACCCCGCTCCGGCGACGACCTTCTCGCACCTTGACGCCACCACCGTGCTGTCGCGACAGATCGCCGAGTTGGGCATCTATCCGGCGGTCGATCCGCTCGATTCCACCTCGCGCATTCTCGATCCGGCTATTGTCGGCGAGGATCATTACCGCGTAGCGCGGGAAATTCAGCGCCTCCTTCAGCGTTACAAAGACCTGCAAGATATCATCGCCATTCTCGGTATGGACGAGCTTTCCGAGCAGGATAAGCTTACCGTGCAGCGGGCGCGCAAGATTCAGCGCTTTTTGTCGCAGCCGTTCTTCGTGGCCGAGGCCTTCACCGGCAAATCGGGCGTGTATGTCAAGGTCGAGGACACCGTCAAGGGGTTCGACATGATTATCAAAGGCGAACTCGACCACATCGGCGAGGCGGACTTCTACATGTGTGGCGGCATCGACGAAGTTCTTCAGCGGCACGAGCAGCGCGGGAAATAAAGGCTGCTATGTTTCGACTGTCGATAGTCACACCGGAGAAGACCTTTTACGAGGCGGAGATCACCTCGCTGGTGGCGCCCGGCACCGAGGGATACCTGGGTGTCCTGTCGCACCACGCGCCGCTGATCACGGCGCTCAAACCGGGGCGGATCGAGTTCCGCGATGCCGATGAAATGGTGAAAATGGCTGCTGTTTCCGGTGGTTTTCTTGAGGTCTCCAATAACGTCGCGACACTGCTGGCTGATGCCGTGGAGTGGGCTGATGAGATCGACATCGAGCGCGCCCAGGCGGCCTACGAGCGCGAGAAGAAGCGCTTGGTCTCAGCCGGTGCGGGTGAGACTGATATCGACCTGCCGTCGGTGCGCGCCGCGCTCGAACGCGCCGCCAACCGCCTTAAAGTGGCGAAGGAGAGCAGGGAAAAGAAGTAGGGGCGGTGTACGTCGTCAAACAACTCGGACACGTCGATACTTCCAGTTAAGACACAGTATTCCTCATCACAATAGCTTTTCGATACTCCCTTCTTCTCCGGTTAAGGGTCTCTCGTTTAGTTCTTTCCCATGGCTCTAAGATCGCTGCCGGGGGTGGCCCGGACGTTCGTCCGGGTCTCATATTCGACGATACCTGCTAAGAAACCCGGACGAACGTCCGGGCCACACAGTCAAGCCGTGTCTTTCGCGCTTAGCGCACAGGGCTGCACGGTGAAAGTCGTGATTACCCCTTTACCAACCTCCGCAGCCGTTTGATGTCGAGGACGTGGATGGTTGGGCCGGCGACGGTGATGATGTTCTCGCGCGAGAGTCGGGCCAGTGAACGCGACAGCGTCTCCGGAATCGTGCCGAGCTTGGAGGCGAGGACGGATTTCTTGTCGGGCAGAGTCAGGGTGGCTTCGGTGGTCGCATCATCGGGTAGCAGGTCGAGCAGATACTTGGCCAGTCGGGTGGTAACGTCGGTCAGCGACAGCCCCTCGACCAATTGCGTCAGCTTCCTAAGCAGTTCCGAAAGACGCGCGATCATGTTGAGAGCCAGGTTGGGATCGCGCTGCAGGATACCGAGGAACCGTTCGCGGTTGATCGCCAGCAGTTCAGCCGGCGCCAGCATCTGGGCCGAGGCGGGGTAGCGCCCGCCGGCGAACAAGGCCGCTTCGGCGAAGCTGTCGCCCGGTTCGGCCACCATCAGAATCTGCTCTTTGCCGTCCGGCGACAACTTGAACACTTTGACGCGACCGGAGCCCACGATAAAAAACGAATGCACCGCGTCCCCCTCGAAAAAGAGCATCTCGCCGGCGTCACATCTTTTCAGGGTGGAGGCGGAGGCGATTTCATCGAGCGAGCGATCCTCCAACTCGCTGAAGAGGTGTGACATTCTCAGAATTCCGTGCATAGCATCCATCCAAGTGCGCTGATGTCGCCGCGAGGGCGCCGGCTACGAGGTGCTTTTGATAGCGGTCGGGGCAACCTCGCATGGGTCGGTTTCTCACATGAGATTGCCGCGACCACGCGAAACGCGTCGTCGCGCAATGACAGGTCTGGCGTCTTTCAGCCAACTGATCGCCGGAGACCCATGGTGCCGCAGCAGCAAACTACCATAGAGTCATTTGATAACGGTATTACGATGCGGCGGAAAGGTTTTTTTGCTCAGAGGAGGTTGTTGAGCAGTTTTTCGATGTCGGACATCATGAACGGTTTAGCCAGAAAGCCGTCGGGGCGGGCGGCGCCGGTTTCGTCCTCAACGTCGGAGACGGCGTAGCCGGAGATAAGCACCACCGGGACCTCGGGGAATTTTCCCTTGACCTCGCGCAGCAGTTCCATCCCGGACATATTGGGCATGCGCATGTCGGTAATCACCAGCGAGAATTCGCCGTTGGCGAGCTTTTGGAGCGCGTCCTGACCGTCGGAGGCTCGGACCGATTGGTAATCGAACACCTCGAGCATCTCCGAGAGGAGCGAGGACATGTTGGGGTTGTCGTCAACTATCAGTATCGATTTGGCCATAGTCTCCTGCCGGCTTCCTTTTAGCTATTGTCGGCAGAAAGCCGGGGTAACCTTTAGGCCAAATGTTCTCTTTTTGACAGTCGATGCTGAGACCTGGCAACGAGTTCCGACTGCAGGGCGGCGATGCCCCGGTGCTCGGCGGCCGAAATGGTGAAGCTGAGCACCGCGTCGTCCATCGGCGGCACAAAGTCGGGGTTGGCGTCTATTTTGTTGTAGGCCAACAGGTAGGGAACCCTGTCGGCGCCGATGTCGGTCAGCACCTGGCGGGTTTGAAGGTAGCGCTGCCGGCAATCCGGCGCCGAGCAGTCGATCACCTGAACCAGCAGATCGGCCAGGCAGACCTCCTCCAAAGTCGACTTGAACGACTCGACCAACTGGTGCGGCAGCTTCTTGATGAAGCCGACCGTGTCCGAAATCACGATTTGGCAGGGGTGATGGGTGATCATCTGGCGGGTGGTGGAATCCAGCGTGGTGAAAAGCATGTCGGCGGTGGTGACGTCGGAGCGCGTGAGCACGTTGAACAGGGTCGACTTGCCGACGTTGGTGTAGCCGACTAAAGCGATCTTGAACATCGCCTGCCGCCCCTTCCGCTGGGTCGAGCGCTGGCGATCCAGTTTTTTCAGGAGCGCCTTGAGGTGGGCGATTCGTGTCCGCACCCGACGGCGGTCTATCTCGAGCTGCGTTTCACCCGGACCTTTGGCGCCGATGCCGCCGTACTGGCGTGAGAAGTGCACCCAAGCCCCGGTCAGCCGCGGCAGGGTGTACTCAAGCTGGGCCAACTCCACCTGGAGGCGGGCGGCGCTGGTGCGGGCGCGGCTGGCGAAAATGTCCAGGATCAGGATGGGGCGGTCGACCACCTTGGCCTTAAGCGCGTCCTCCAGGTTGCGCTGCTGAGCCGGGCTGAGGGTGTCGTCGAAAATGACGCAATTGGCGCCGTCGGCCTGCAACTGCTCCTTCAGTTCGGCCACCAGGCCGCGCCCGATGAAGTAGGCCGGGTCGGGTTTGGGTCGGGTCTGGATACGGCTGGCGATGACCTCGGCGCCGGCCGACAGACTCAGCTGCGACAATTCCTCAAGCGAGGCGGCTACCTCGGCGCGATGCATGGAATCCGGCGCCCAGGCGACCAGTATGGCTTTTTCGGTTTCCGGTTTATTGTATTCGATGACCACTAATGTAATATACGGCGAAACGGTCGGATTTCAAGCGGATTTGCAGTGGGTGTACGGCTTTTCGTTGACATGCGGGACCGTCGAAGGTATATTAGATAAGATACACCTTGATACACTAACAGGTCAAATCATGCGCTTACTTCTGAGTCTTGCGAGCCTCAGCCTTGCTGTCGGCAGCGTCGGCGCTGTGACCAAACGAGTGCCCTCCCAGTACGGGACGATCCAAGCGGGCATCAACGCAGCCAGTCACGGTGATACGGTTCTTGTTGCCGACGGCATCTACACCGGTACTGGCAATCGTGACATCGATTTCGGGGGCAAGCGAATCGTGGTCAAGTCGGAGAACGGTCCTGACTCCTGCATAATCGACTGTCAGGGCAGCGCTTTAGACAGACATCGGGGTTTCTACTTTCACAACAGCGAGGACTCAACAGCAGTTTTGGCTGGGTTTACGATCTGCAACGGATACCAGATAGAGGGTGGAGCCTTATATGTGGCATGGACATCAACATCACCCACTATCACAGCCAATATCATTAAAGCCAACTCCGCCGACATGGCAGGTGGCGGTATTTCCTGCTATCAGTCCAGCCCGCGTATCGTGGACAACCAGTTCATCGGGAATTCTGGCAGCAGCGGTGGGGCGATCAGTCTTGCATGGGCCAACCCCTTGATCCACGGCAATACCTTTATCGGGAACTCAGCCCAATCTGGGGGCGCTATCGACTGTTCAGCCTCGTCAGACGCAGTCATCAGCAACAACCTTATCGTAAGAAATACAGCCACCGCGTATGACGGGGGAGGCATTAAATGCGCCAGTTCATCACCGGAAATCAGGAACAATACTATATGCAGTAACGTGAGTGGATACAGTGCCGCGGCTTTGAGTATCTTAAGTGGCAACCCGACCATAAGAAACACACTTATATGGGCAAACAAGCCGTTGCAGGTTTCCGTTGCCTTCTCATCTCCGACTATAGGCTACTGCGATATCCAGGGTAGCGACAGCAATGCTGACGGCAACATCAGTGAAAAACCCCTTTTTCTCGATCCTCACCTGGGCAACTACAATGTTTGCTCTCAGTCTCCCTGCGTTGACGCCGGCGACCCGGCCATTCAGGATCCCGATGGTTCCCGCTCCGATATCGGCGTTTTCTTCGAAACCCATCCCGAGTGCTTCGTCGGCAACAGCTGGCACGTGGCCGTAGATGGTAACGACACCACGGGCGATGGTTCGCCAGGCGCACCTTTCGCCACTATCCAGCACGCCATTGATACTTGTTACCACGGCGACACGATCGTTGTGCAGCCGGGACGCTATGTGGAAAGCACCAACCTTTACGGAAAGACGATTCTTCTGACCTCGAATTACGTTTTCTCCGCAGATTCCCTCCATATAGAGGGTACAGTCATTGACGGGGACTCGGCAACTGCTATTACCCTCGAGTACGGTGAGGATAGCACGACAACCATCAGCGGTTTCAGCATTACCGGTGGTTCGCCCGGTGTTTACTGTTGGATGTCAGATCCTGTGATCATTAGTAACATCATCACCGAGAACCTAAGCTCGGGCGTGTTCTGTAGGGACAGTGACCCTATGATAATCGCCAACTCCATCACAGAGAATCTGGGTTCGGGTGTGTTCTGCAGAGGAAGCGCTCCGACAATCATCTCGAACAACATAGCGAGTAATCGAGGAAGTGGTGTCGATTGTCGGGAAGGCTCGAATGCGCTTATACAGGGGAACACTGTCAACCAGAATTCGACGGAGGGGGAATATGCTGGAATCCGTTCCAATGGCTCCAGTCCTACTGTTCTCTGGAACACCATCACTGGGAATTCGGGAGGCGGTATCTACTGTGCCAACGGCCGTCCTCTTATCAGGGGGAATCTCATATCCCTCAATACAACAACGAGTAATGGCGCAGGGATATATTGCAGTGTCTGTAGGGCAACAATCGACAGCAACACTATTACGTTAAACAGCGCGGACGGCGGCGGCGGCATATTCTGCATTTCAAACTCGGATGCCGTCATTGAAGACAACTTGATATCACACAATACAGCAGGGGTTTGTGGAGGAGTTCACTGCGCCGCCGGGTCGGACGCTGAAGTAGGCCACAATGTCATATCACACAATTCGGCTCAGACCGAAGGAGGTGGGCTATACATAATTCAGTCCAGCCCCGACTGAACCGCCCCGGTTTTCCCGGAGACTGTTTTTGTTGAGTCAGGCCACGTGGACCTGCGCTTTTCCACTGCGATAATATACCTCTTCGAACTCCGTCGGGGGAATATTCCCGATCGGCTCCAG
>Ga0214473_10000455_pt1 | contig 57718 bp, 54 predicted proteins | sample RVTome_7_FD_203509 | JGI IMG/M metagenome (GOLD analysis project Ga0214473, IMG submission 203509) | Soil microbial communities from uranium-contaminated site in the Upper Colorado River Basin, Wyoming, United States - RVT98D197 | ecosystem: Environmental > Terrestrial > Soil > Contaminated >... | reverse complement strand
TCCCGGCTTTGCTGATGGAGTGCAGCGGATACCGGCGGAAGGGCCGCTGTCCGGCGGCGTCGGAGATGTTGACGATAGCACCGCCGCCCCTGGCTTTCATGCGGTGGGCCGCCTGCTGCAGGCAGAAGGCCGCCCCCCGCAGATTGAGGTCCATGGTGCGCCGCCAGTCGTCTTCCGAAGCTTCCAGCAGGGGAACGGGTTCGAATAGGGCCGCCGAGTTCACCAACACGTCCAGGCCGCCGAAGGTGCGGTCGACCTCCGCAAAGAGCGCCTGCACGCCCTCCATCCGGCCCAAATCGGCCGCGCAGGTGGCAACCCGGCGCCCGGAGGCTCGGGCTTCCGCCGCAGTGTCCGCGGCCGCCTGGCCGGAGTGAAAGTAGTGCAGCATCAGGTCGCATCCGTTCCGTGCCAATGCCAGGGCGACTGCCCGCCCGACCCGGTGGGCGCCGCCGGTAACCAGAGCCGATTTTCCCATGAGCTCCACGGGAGGACTCAGCGCCGGAACAGGTTGGAGAGAAAGAACCACAGGTTGGCCGGTCGCTCCGCCAACCTGCGGACGAAGTAGGGATACCACTGAACCCCGTACGGCACGTAGACTCGGACCGGATAGCCATCCCGTGCGAGAGAAAGCTGCAGGTCGCCACGGATGCCGTAGAGCATCTGGAATTCGAGTTGGCTCTTGGGGAGCCCCAATTCCTCCGCGCGCTGGCAGGCGAATTGGATACGGCGCTCGTCATGCGTTCCAAGTGCCGCGATCGGGGGGAAGCGACCGTCGGACGAGCCGGCGCCGTCAGGGGCGTTACACACATGTGCCAGCAGGGCGGCGGTCATGCGATCGAAGTTGGCGTCCACCTGGGCCTTCTTGCGGAAGGCAACCTCCGGTGGCTCGCGATAGGCACCCTTGACCAGGCGAATGCGCGCGCCCAGCTTCAGGGCGGCCGCTTGGTCGGCCTCGCTCCGGAACAGGTAAGACTGAAACACCAGGCCGAGGTTGGTCAGCCCCTCATCCCGCAGGGTCCCGAAGGCTCGCACCGTCTGGTCCACCGTGGGGCTGTCTTCCATGTCGATGCGAACGAAGGTGTGCATGTCGGCGGCCCGGCGGGCGATGCAGCGCAGGTTGCCCAGGCACAGCTCGTAGTCCACGTTCAGCCCCAGTTGGGACAGCTTGAGCGAGGCGTAGGAGCGGCAGCCGGAGCCGTCCAATCGCTCCAGCAAACCGATGTAGTCATCGGTTGCGTGGACCGCCATCTGCAGGTCCTGAACATCCTCGCCCAGGTGATCCAGGCTGGCCAACAGACCCTGGTGATTCAGCCCGAGGACGACCTGGACGGCCTCCTCCAGGGTGTCCCCGGCGACGAAGCGGGCGGCGGCCCGGCGGGAGAACTCCCAGCCGGTGACCAACCTGCGGGCCCAGCCGGCTTTCGAGAGGTAGAGCAGGATGGCTCGCAGCACGCTGACGCTCCTGGGAGGCTAGAACGGGAGGCAGATCGAGGGAAGGATCACAGCAGTGGTGGGGTATAAGCCGCGACCTGGAGGTATTGTAGCTGATATAATGGCGGTCCGCCTGCGTAGCTCAATCTGGCAGAGCAGCGGACTCTTAATCCGTAGGTTGCAGGTTCAAGTCCTGCCGCAGGCACCTTTTCACAGCAGAAAAAGCCCCCAGAGGCCACTTTTCTACCCCCTTACAGACACCTTGCAGTTGAGACCTGGTTGAGAGGACTCGTGCCATAATCCTCCTGCACCTTAAAAGCGGGCAACCTCCGCAAGGTGTTTCCACTCTCGCCTCGGTCGCCGGTGACGGCGACCCTGGTTTTTAAGCCCCAGGAGCCTTTGTTGCAATGGCCCGCCGGCTTGGTGTACACTTGCACCCGCAAACCGAGGCGAGCAGCATGGCGGACGGAAACCTGCGGGTCGTGTGCATAGAGGACGAGCCCGAGATGATCGACCTCGTCCGGCTGATTCTCGGTCGCAGGGGATTCGCCGTGGTGGGCGCCAACGGCGGCGTAGAAGGTCTGGAGGCGGTGCGCCGCGAACGCCCCAACCTGATCCTGCTCGACTTGATGATGCCGGATATGGACGGCTGGGAGGTCTATCAGCGGATCAAGGCCGACGAAGAGCTGCGCCAGATCCCGGTCATCGTGGTCACCGCCAAGGCCCAGTCCATCGACAAGGTGCTGGGGCTGCATATCGCCAAGGTGGATGACTACATCACCAAACCCTTCGGCCCCCAGGAGTTGCTCGAGAGCGTAGAGAAGATCCTGGGCCTGGAAGAATGAACGTAGGCCAACTGCTGAACCATGCGGGGCGGCGCCAGTCGCCCCGGTTCCATATCCGGCCCACTGCATTCACTCGCGCTCGGCTCGCCCTGGTCCTGGTGGTGATCTTGGTCTGCGGCTGGCCCGCTTCAGACGCCGCGGCCCAGGCACAGGGTCCGCTCTACATCGTGGAAGCCGGCGACACCCTTTCTGCGATCGCCCGTACCTTCGGGGTGACCGTGGAGGACCTGGCGGCCGTCAATGGAATCACCGACCCCTCCGCCATCTTTCCTGGTCAGCAGCTCGTCATTCCGGGCTATCCGGGCGTGGCGGGAGTGCTTCAGACCCAGGAGGTCGCCTACGGCGACACCCTGCGCAGCGCCGCAATCCGCCAGGGGGTCCGGCAGCAAACCCTCGCACGCCTCAACCGGGTGATCAATCCGAGCTGGCTCTACGTGGGGCAGCCGCTCATCGTCCCCGAGCAGGGGGATGCCCCCCCCGCGCTGCCACAGTCGATTGGCGCCTGGGCCGGAGAGGGCCAGGGCATGTTGGAATTGGCGGCGGCTCATGGGCTCAACGCCTGGGATCTACAAACGCAGAATCACCTGGGGTACCGGCTGTGGTCCATCCCCGCTGAACGATTGTTCGTGCCGGGGGGACAATTGCCTACCCAGGCGCTGCCGACCGGGATCGAGTCGGTGACGCTCAAGCCGCTCCCGGTCGCCCAGGGGCACACCCTTGAGATGCAGCTGGAGCTCTCGCGCACGCTGTGGGTAGAGGCTTCGCTGGGAGACCGCGAGTTGCAGCCCGTCTCGATCGCCGAGGGCCAACTGCTTGCCCTGCAGGGTATCCATGCTCTGGCGCCGCCAGGGCTGGAGGATCTGGTGATCCGCCTGTTCGATGTGCGCGGGGGCCCCCTTCTGGATCAGTTCAGCCAACCGCTCCCGATTCGATCGGGAGACTACGGGTCCGAGGCCCTGCAGGTCCCACCGGAGACCCTCGATCCGGCTAACACCGGACCGGAGGACTCACTCATCGAGTCCTTGGTCAACCAGACCCGTCCCGAGAAGCTCTGGGAGGGTGTCTTTGAGTTCCCCACCACCTACTTCGAGGCTTTCCCATCGCAGTTTGGGACCCGGCGCAGCTACAACGGGAGCGACTACTCCTACTACCACACCGGTCTCGACCTCTACGGCAGCACCCAGACTCAGGTGCTGGCGCCGGCGCGGGGGGTGGTGGTCTACGCCGGTTTCCTGACGGTGCGTGGCAACGTCACCTATATCGACCATGGATGGGGGGTGTTCTCCGGCTTCCTGCACCAGTCCCAGCTCTTGGTGAATCCCGGCGATACCGTAACGCCCGGGCAGGTTATCGGGTATGTCGGCGGTACCGGCAGGGTCACCGGCCCCCATTTGCATTGGGAAGTCTGGGTGGGTGGCGTGCCGGTCGATCCACGGGAGTGGACCGTCTCCGTCTTTCCCTAGTCCGCTGCGCCGGGTTCGCCGGACCGGTACTGTTCGAGGATCCGACGCGCCTGCTCGGCCTGATCGGTTCGAACCCACAGCTCCACCGTGCCGAGCGGGCCGGCCGTGAGGCCGATGGCGGTTCCGGCCGATTCGTGCGAGAGCACCACTCCGACGCCTTGGGACTGCAGTAGTCCCCGCAGAAGTTCGCCTTCCACCATGCCTGGCACGCTGTCGATCATCACCAGTTCTTCGCTCATACTGTTGATCTCCCGGCTCAGGTGAAGGCTTGAAGGGCGGGTATAGTATAATAGTTCGACGCTACCCCTTCTCCGTCAGCTTCTGAATGGCTCCCACGCCGTCGAACTCCAGCGACAACTACTGGTCCGAATTCGAGGTTGAAGACCAAGACCTCGAGTTTATCTACAACTTGTTGTTGGAGCGGGAGGTCCCCCTCACCCCGCGTGAAATGGCGCTTTCGCTCATCGAGCAGCGCCTGCGCCGTGTCCAGGAAGAGGCCACCAGGCTCAAACAGTCTGCGGTCGCGCAGTACGTTCCGGGCGGCAGCCACACCCTTGGTCAGGAACTGGTCTTCCGGAAGTTGGGCAACCGGGTGGGGAAGGTGGTCGGGATCCGGGAGGGGGACAACCCGGAGTTGGGTGAGTTCAGCGTCATTCAAGTCGAGTTCGACAAGAACGATGGAACGCGTGAGTTCGCCTCCGGGCTGATGGACCACGGATTGAATGTCGCTCCGGAGCCCGCTCCCGATCTGGATGCCGGCTCACCGGAAGCCCTGCTCAAGCGCTACGGAGAGCGCATTCTGGCCCGCATCACCAGCCGGCTGGAGGAGGCCGAGGACATCGTGCGCATCGCCGGTCGGTGGTTCCCCGGGGCGCTGCTGGCCGAGATCACCGAGGGGCACCTGAACCTGGCCGAGGCCGTGCTGGATGTGGCCGGTGGCGGGCCAGTGCCGACCACCTCGCTCATGGAGCACCTGGAAACGCCTAAAGGCCTCGATCCGCTGCTCACCGAATTCTCACTGGATTACGCCCTGCAGGAGGACGAGCGTTTCGACGAGGTCGGTCCCGCCGGGCAAGTGCTGTGGTTCCTACGGCGCCTGGAGCCTCCGGAAGTGCTGACGCCGCTACCCCGGCTCGAATACACCCCCTTGCCCCACGACCGGAGCCGACTGACTGAGACGTTGCTGTCGGCGGAGCGCGAACTGGACGACGAGCACAGCCCGCTGGCGGACGCCAACGAGCAGGCGACCGAAGTCACACTGCCCCTGCTGTTCCCCCACTGGCAGGCGGGAGTGCTGCCGCTATCCGCCCGGCTTCGACCCTTGTTTCCCACCGCCTATGAGGCGCCGAGAATCCGCTTCATCCTGGTGGACGGCAACAGCGGCGAGAAATTCCCAGGCTGGGTGGTTCGCGCCCAGCGCTACGTCTTCGGGCTGGACCACTGGTTTCGCAAGAACCACCTGCCGGCCGGCGGATTGGTGCGGGTCAGGCTGGGTGAGCAGCAGGGCGAGGTGGTGGTGGAGGTGGTCGACCGCCGTCAGCGCAATGACTGGATCCGCACGGTCACCATCTCCGCCTCCGGTCGGATTGGCTTCACCATGCTCAAACAGCCGGTGGGCAGCGCTTACGATGACCTGATGGTCGTAGGGGTGATCGATCCGTCGTCGGTGGCCGAGGCCTGGGCCAGCGGCGATCAGCGCAACATGCCGCTGGACCGGCTGGTCACGTTTGTCTTCCGGGAGCTGTCCAAACTCAACCCGCAGGCGGCCGTGCACTGCAAGGCGCTCTACTCTGCGGTCAATGTCATCCGCAGGGTCCCCCCGGCGCCGATCTTCGCCGAGCTGGTCACTCGGCCGCACTATGCGCACGTGGGCGATTCCTATTGGCGGATCGACGATTCGCTCTGGAAGGACTCGTGAACGCCGCGCCGGCCAGCTCCCTGGTAAGGCCGTCGCTCAACACGAGATTCCATATCGACTACGATTGGTGGGACCGAGCGGAACGGGACCTGGAAGTCTACCTGCGCAGCCATCTTTGCCCCACCCACCAGGAGAGCTATGCCGATGTCGATCCGGCCCGCAAGGTGGATCACGTCGACCCGGAGACGGGTGAGGTCACACGGGTGGCCGGGATTCAGCATGTGCTGATCTCGCATTGTGCCCAACAGCCGGGCTACCTGTCCGGGCAGACCAGCCTGGTCAATGCCGTCTTCCGCGTCTTCCTCTCCAACGGCAACACCCCGCTCTCGCCGGAGGAGCTGGGCGAGCGGATCGGTCGCCCAGCGCAGATGATCCTCCGAACCCTGACCGGGCCCAGGGTCTACAAGGGAATTCGGCCGTACATCGCGGTATGAGATAATCCGGCCGCGGAATTCTCAGCTCCCGTAGCTCAGTGGACTAGAGCAGGGGCCTTCTAAGCCCAAGGTCGCAGGTTCGAATCCTGCCGGGAGCGCCTTGAGCCTGCGCCCCTCTTCTAGGTAGGCATCCAAGAGGCCCGGCGGTAGCACTCCTCGCGGGCGTCATCCTCATGTACGCAGCAGGCCATCCATAGCCAGGCCAGACGGTTGCTGGGATCTTCCCGGAGCACCCAGGTCAAGGTTGCCTTGCCGTGACCGAGGTCCCCACGCTGAATGGCATCTACCGCCGAATCAATCGCATCCTGTATCGAGGGCATGACCAGAGGCCCCTCCTCATGCGAGTCCCGGACCCTTGCAGCAGCCAGGGCCGGGCGTCGATCTCATGCTAGCATCGATATTCCCGTGATCGGTTAACGGTTGACTTACAGTTGTCGTTACAGGGGAAGAACGGGTGTGGCTAGCGGTCTCCGGCCAAGGCCCGGGCCCGCTTCCAGGGGGGCAGATCCTCCATCTCGGCCAGGGCTTGGCGCAAGTCGAAGATCTGATCGCGCAGGCCGGCCGCCTTTTCGAATTCCAGGCCTTCGGCAGCCGCTCGCATCTGCTTCTCCAGTTCCTTGACCAGCTTGGAAAGCTCTTCCTTCGGCATTTGCAGCGGGGTGGCCGGGCGATATCCGGCCCTGGGCTCCGCTACAGCGTGCGCAGCCACCTGATCGGTGATGTCCCGAATGGCCTTCACGATACCTAACGGCTCGATGCCGTGCTCCTGATTGAACTGCACCTGCTTAGCCCGACGGCGATTGGTTTCATCGATAGCCCGGGCCATGGAGTCGGTGGTGCGGTCGGCGTACAGGATCACCCGTCCGCTGACATGGCGGGAGGCCCGTCCAATGGTCTGGATCAGGGCGGTGGCGGATCGCAAGAAGCCCTCCTTGTCCGCATCCAGCACGGCCACCAGCGACACCTCCGGCAGATCCAGTCCCTCCCGCAGCAGATTGATGCCGACCACCACGTCGAACACGCCCAACCTCAAGTCCCGCAGGATGCCGACCCGCTCCAGGGTCTCGATCTCGGAGTGCAGGTAGTGGACTTTGATCCCGAGCTCCAGGAGGTAGTCGGCCAGATCCTCGGCCATGCGCTTGGTCAGCGTGGTTACCAGGGCGCGCTCTCCCCGCTCCACCCGCTGGCGGATCTCGCCCACCAGGTCGTCGATCTGACCCTCCACCGGCCGGATTTCCACCTCCGGATCGACCAGGCCAGTCGGACGGATGATCTGCTCGACAACCTGGCTGGCACGCTTCAATTCGAACGGCCCGGGGGTGGCGGAGGTGTAGATCACCTGTCCGGTCCGGGCCTGGAACTCGTCGAAATTGAGCGGACGGTTGTCGATGGCCGAGGGCAGCCGGAAACCGTATTCGACCAGGATCTCCTTGCGCGAACGGTCGCCACCGTACATGCCCTGCACCTGCGGAATGGTCATGTGGCTCTCATCGATGATCAGCAGGAAATCCGGCGGAAAGTAGTCCATCAGGGTCCAGGGCGGCGATCCACTGGGGCGTTGATCCAGGTGGCGGGAGTAGTTCTCGATCCCCGAGCAGTATCCGACCTCCCGCATCATCTCCAGATCGTATTGGGTGCGCTGCTCCAACCGCTGGGCCTCCAGGAGTTTCCCCTGCTCCTTGAAGTAACGGACTCGCTCCGTCAGTTCGGTCTCGATGTCGGCAATTGCCGCCCGCAGCTTTTCTTCCTCGGTGATGAAGTGCTTGGCGGGGAAGATCTCCACGTCTTCCCGCTCGACCAGCAACTCGCCGGTCAGGCCATCGTATTCCACAATCCTCTCCAGCTCGTCGCCGAAAAACCCCAACCGCAGACCATGCTCGCCGTAAGCCGGCATCACTTCCAGGGTGTCCCCGCGCACGCGGAAGGAGCCGGGCTCCAGCTGCAGGTTGTTCCGCCGGTAGTGCCCCTCGACCAGCTGCCGCAGGACCGCCTCCCGGCGATAGCTCTGCCCGCGCTGCAGTCTCAGCACGATCCGGCCGTAAGCCTCCGGGCTGCCGATGCCGTAGATGCAGGAAACCGAAGCCACCACCACCACGTCTCGCCGCGAGAGCACCGAGGCCGTCGCCGACAGCCGCAGTCTGTCGATCTCCTCGTTGATATCGGTTTCCTTCTCGATGTACAGGTCGTGCCGGGCCACATAGGCCTCTGGCTGGTAGTAATCGTAATAGGACACGAAGTACTCGACTGCATTGGAGGGAAAGAAATCACGGAACTCCGCGTAGAGCTGGGCCCCCAGTGTCTTGTTGTGGGCCAGCACCAGGGCGGGGCGTTGGGCGCGGGCGATGAGGCTGGCTACCGTGAAGGTCTTGCCCGTGCCGGTCGCTCCGAGCAGCACCTGGTTCTTGTCCCCGCGCTCCAGCCCGCGCACCAGCTGCTCGATGGCCTCCGGCTGATCGCCGGTCGCCTGATAGGGGGCATGCAGTTCGAACAAGCTCATCCGGGCAAAAACCTCAGTCGAACAAAGGTTCTGGCATTCTACCACGCCCGGCGGGCCTGGGAGGTGGTCCCCCTTCCACATAGATGGGGTTGCTGTAGATCCATCCCACGCTGCCGCTCGGCTGCTGCAAATGGGCCTCCGCCCGATAGGCCCCCGGGTCGGTAACGGTGATTACAGCGCTCTCGGAGTTGGGCCACTCCTTCAGCAATTGGCCGCCGCGGAGTAGCCTCAGCCGTGCCCGCCGGGGCACGCGCACCTGCAGTGAGGCGCCATGCCGGGTGCGTAAGCTATCCCCCATGATCGCCGAGCCCAGGTCACTCTGGGCGGCGAAGCGGAACCCTCGGCTGGGAAAGACCAGATCGTTGGCCACGAAGCAGTTGCCCCGCCTCAGGGAGGCAAAGAGCAGGCTGCGGTCGCTTTCCGCCTGCCCACTCAGGGGCTGGGGACAGAGCAGATGCGTATTGATCGCCCCAAAGAGAAATCGATAGGGGAACAACTCCCTGCGCAGCGGACCCAACTTGGCCGGCAGCCCGTGGGCGTCGGCGTTGCCGATCGCCACCACCCGTTTCCCGGCCGCAAGCAGGCTGTCCCATTGGGCCAGCGTGCTTGGGTGGGGGCCGCGGGCGATCTCCTGGGGCCGGTAGGCATAGTAGAGCGCCGCCAGCCTGGACGTCAGGCGCCCCTTGAACTCGCTCATGAAATTCCACAGCTCCAGCCCGGTCAGGCCCTCAAGGTCCCATTCCAGCCAGGGGATGCCGGGCTCGCCAAAAGGCTCGGCGGGCGGGTCGTGGGGATGAGCAGCGAAGGCCAGCCCGCCTTGGGCCTGGACCTCGCGCAGCAGACGCAGAGGCTCGGGGGTGAAGCCGGCCAGCTCGTCACCGGCCTCGAAAACCAGCAGGTGGTTGGCCTGCGGTTCCCTCCTTGGGTCGTGTAGTTCCTGACCGGTGACGAGCAGCACCCGCCGGTCGGCCCGGTACCGATAACCGTCCAATCCGTGCACCAGGATGTTGTGATCGGTCACTGCGACCAGATCGAGGCCGGCCTGGATGGCGGCCATGGCTATCTGGTCGTGGGTGGCGTGCCCATCCGAGTAGAGCGAGTGAGAGTGCAGGTTGGCGACGTACTCGTAGATCAAGGGGTCACTGCACTGGCGGGCGCCTGAGCGCCGGGGTCGGGGAGGCGGGGTGCCTTAACGAAGCGCCTGCTCCCGGGCGCGGTTGCGGCCGGCATCTCCCGGGGTGATCAGCATCGAGCCCATCTGGTCGCACACGCCAATGAGCTGCTGGCGCTGAGCCGAGCTGAGAGGGGCCAGGTGGGTAACCACCATCCGCACCTTCTCATCCATCAGTGATTGCAGCAATCGCTTCCATTGCGGACCCCCGGGGCGTTCGTCCACCAGCAAGCTCATTTGCTGATGGTCAAAGGGCCCGATGAGCGCCTCGAGATCGCTTTGCAGGCCCTCCTGCATCCTGATCCAGCGAAACAGCGGGCCAGTCTGCGGCAGATCCAGCGGGTGTCGCTCGATCACGTAGACCACGATGGGCTTCACTGAATCGCTGTCGCTCATCCCCGACCGATCCGCGGCAAGGCCACGGTAGCATATCACACGGGTTGGTGTGCCACAACGCGCCCGCGGTGAAGGGGTGGTGAGCCGGGCGCCCCGGCCGTTCCGGCCCGATCGGGTTTGGCTTTAGAATCCCCCCATCCTGAGACGGATCGGTGCACTGAGGTTGCCATGAACAATAGCGATGTGGCTGAGGTCTTCGACAATATTGCCGACTTTCTGGAGATCAAAGGCGAGCAGATCTATCGTGTGTTGGCCTACCGGCGCGGCGCCGAGGCCATCCGTAACCTGGGACGAGACATCAACAAGGTCTGGCAGGACGAACAGCTGGAGGACATTCCCGGGGTGGGGAAAGCGATCTCCGAGAAGATCGCAGAACTGCTGTCATCGGGCAAGCTCGAGTACTACGAACGGCTCCAGGCAGAAATCCCGGTCGGCCTGCTGCAGGTGCTCAAAGTCGGCGATGTGGGGCCCAAGAAGGCGGCCCGTTTCTGGAAAGAGCTGGGGATCGAATCGATCGAGCAGCTGGAGAAGGCCGCCCGCGGCGGACAGCTGCGCCAATTGTCAGGAATGGGGGAGAAGTCGGAAGCCCGCATCCTCGAGAGCATCGAATCGCTCAAACGCCGCAAGATCGATCGCATTCCCATTGGACAGGCCCTCCCGGCGGCCCAACTGCTGGTGGATTTCCTGCGGGGGCTCCCGGAGGTCACTGCGGCTGAGGCCGCCGGCAGCCTGCGGCGCCAGCGGGAGACTGTGGGCGACCTGGATCTGTTGGTGGCCGCCACGGACAAGGAGGCGGTCATGGCCGCCTTCTCCGAGATGCCCAGCGTGCACCGGGTCAAGGGGCTGGGCGGCACCAAGGTCAGCGTCGAGCTGGTGGATGGGCTGCGGGTGCAGCTCTGGGTGCACCCCCCGGAACGGTTCGGGACAGCCCTGCAGTATGCCACCGGTTCCCAGGCCCACAATGTGAAGCTGCGGGAGATGGCGTTGGACCAGGGAGTTTCACTCTCCGAGCACGCGCTCACCCGCGAGGATGGGTCAGAGATCCTGTGCGCCGAAGAAGAGCAAGTCTATGCGGCCCTCGGACTACCCTGGATTCCACCGGAGCTGCGGGAGGACCGGGGCGAAATCCAGGCCGCCGTGAAGGGTGCGCTGCCCGATCTGGTCTCGCTGGATCAAGTGCGCGGCGAGCTGCACGCCCACTCCGACTGGAGCGACGGCGCGGTTTCGATCGAAGCGATGGCCCGCGGCGCCAAGGAGCGTGGGCTGCGCTACCTGATCATCACCGACCACTCCCGCAGCCTGGGAGTTGCCAACGGCCTGTCCATCGAGCGGCTGCGCGAGCAGCGTAAGGAGCTGGAAACGGCCCGGCGGGCGATGGGAAAGGCCTTCACCCTGCTGCAGGGCGCCGAGGTCGAGATCCTGGCCGACGGGAAGCTGGACTATCCGGACGAGGTGTTGGCCGAGCTGGATCTGGTGATTGCCTCGCTCCACACTTCCCTGCGCCAATCCCGCGAGCGCGTCACCCGGCGACTGATGAACGCCATCCAGAACCCGCACGTCGACCTGATCGCGCACCCCACCGGCCGGCTGATCGGCCAACGGGAGGGCGCCGACCTGGACATGGAGAGCATCCTGCAGGCCGCCGCCGACCACGACGTCATCCTGGAGATCAACGCCAATCCGGAGCGGCTCGATCTGAATGACGTCTTCGCCCGTCGGGCGCTCGAATTGGGATGCCGCCTGGCCATCAACACCGACGCCCACCGCCCCGAGCACCTGGACTTCCGCCACTACGGCCTGGGCGTGGCCCGCCGGGCCTGGGCTACTGCCGACCAAGTGGTCAACTGCTGGACCGCCGCTCGATTGAAGCGCTGGGCTGCCGCCCGCGGGAAGTAATCCGCAACTGGGCGCAGCCGGTCGGGTTTAACCCAGCGGGGCCCGCACCCGATAGCCCTGCATGGGAGGACGCGCATGACGCGCATGGCCTTTGTGACCGACAGCACCGCATATCTACCGGAAGCGCTGCGCTCGAAGTACGAGATCAGCGTGGCGCCGCAGGTTCTCATCTGGGGGGAGGAAACGCTGGAGGATGGCGTCGACATCCAGCCCTCGCAGTTCTACGAACGCCTGAAGACCGCCGCGGTCATGCCCACGACTTCGCAGGCGACCATCGCGGCCTTCCAGAAGATCTTCGAGCCGCTAGTTGCGAAAGGCCGGCCTATTCTGGCCATGCTCCTTTCCAGCAAGCTCTCCGGCACCATCCAGTCGGCGGAGCAAGCCAAAGCCATGTTCCCCCACGCCCGCATCGACATCGTGGACACCGAATCATGCGCCATGGCCATGGGTTTTCAAGTGCTGGCTGCAGCGCGGGCGGCCGAGCAGGGAAAGTCGCTGGACGAGGTCGTCGAGCTCGCCCGCGGCGCCAAGCAGTTCACCGGGGTGGTGCTGGTGGTGGACACCCTTGAGTTTCTGCATCGCGGTGGACGCATTGGGGGGGCCAATCGCTTCCTCGGGACCGCCTTGAGCATCAAGCCCCTACTGGAGCTGCAGGACGGCGTCATCGAGGCCATCGAACGGGTGCGCACCAAGTCCAAGGCCAACGCCCGGCTGGTCGACTTGCTCGAGGAACGCATCGCCGGGCGGGGAAACCTCAGGCTGGCCGTGCTGCACGCCGCGGCCGAGCCGGAAGCGCGGGCGTTGCTGCAGGTTGCCAGCGAGCGGCTGCATCCCATCGAGACGGTCTTCTCGGAGGTCAGTCCGGTGGTGGGGGCGCATATCGGCCCAGGCACCCTGGGCCTGTGCTACTCGGTCGAGCTGTGACAATCGCTCGGGAGCGGGCGGCCCTATCCAGACAATCCAGACCCAAGGGCTGGGAATTTGCCTAGATCGGCGGGATAGTGGTAAACTCCACAATCGTGCTGCCGGGCCGCGCACGAACTTCAACGAGGGTGCACTCAATCGTCGGTCTCTTGGTGAACTGAAGCGACGACCACGGCGTAAGCCGTATTATCGCCGCGCGCCTAGCCCTGCCCGCGGGGTGGCGGCGCGCAGCGGTTCGAACGCTGAGGAGAAGGTCCTGTGTCGGAACGCACCACCTTTGCTGTAGCCGTGCTGGTGCTGGTGTTGATCGCGGTGGGCTTGCTGGCCGCCGATCAGGTGAATCTGCTTCCCGCGCTAGCAGCCACCCGCGCCACGGAGGTGGACCGCCTCTTCCGGATGCTGGTGGGGATCGCCACGGTCATCTTCCTGATCGTCGAGGGCGGTCTGGTGTATGCCGTCCTGCGCTTTCGGCGGCGAAAGGGCGATGACGCGGAGGGGGTAGCCTATCACGGCAACAACGCCCTCGAGTTGGTCTGGACCCTGATCCCGGCGATTCTTGTCGTGGTGGTCGGTTTCAGCTCCTACCGATCGCTGGCCAGGATCGAGCGGCCTGACCAGAATCCGATGGTGGTGGAGGTCGTGGGCCGCCAGTTCACCTGGCTCTTTCTCTATCCGCAGGAAGGCCTGACCACCAGCGAGCTGCATGTCCCGCTCGGACAGCCGGTGCGCCTGGAGCTCACCTCGGAAGACGTGATCCACTCCTTCTGGGTGCCCAACTTCCTGGCCAAACGGGACGCCACACCCGGCCGGGTGTCGGAGCTTCTGTTCACGGCCAGCCAGCTGGGCAGCTTCCCGATCCGCTGCGCCGAATTGTGCGGCGCGGGACACGCCATCATGACCAGCCAGGTCGTGGTGCACACCCCGGACGATTTCGAAGCCTGGATGGCCGCCCAGGTGGCGGCCAGTGAGTGAACCGCATGCTATCCTGCATGGGCCGCAGCGCTTGCCTGCTGCGGGCATGGGCTAGAAGGTTGGGAGGCAGGGCATGACCTCGTCCCGGACCCCAGCGAGCGGCGCCTTCCAGACGCTGCGTCGCTACATCTCGTGGAACACCGATCACAAGGTGATCGGCATCCAGTACTTGGTCACCACCTTCACATTCTTCCTCATCGGCGGCGCGCTGGCCATGGTGATGCGCACGGAGCTCAGCCAACCGGGCGTGGACTTGCTCAACGGCGCCGAATACAACCGGTTCATGACCAACCACGGCTCGGTCATGCTCTTCCTGTGGATCATCCCGGTATTCTCCGGCTTCGCCAATTTCATGCTGCCGATCATGATTGGGGCGAAGGACATGGCCTTCCCTCGGCTGAATGCGGCCTCCTTCTGGCTCATCCCCCCGGCCGGGGTCATCATGCTGACCAGCTTCTTCGTGGGGGCGGCCGACGCCGGCTGGACCGCCTATGTCCCGCTCTCCATCCAGTCTGCCGACGGCCAATCGCTGTGGGCGGTCAGCGTCATCCTGCTGGGGACCTCCTCCATCATGGGGGCCATCAATTTCGTGACCACCACGATCACGATGCGGGCGCCAGGGATCACGATCTGGCGTCTGCCCCTGTTTGTGTGGGCCATGATGGCCACCGCGCTGCTGGTCATCATGGCCACGCCGGTGCTCACGGCCGGGCTGGTCCTGGTGGCACTGGATCGGCTGGCCGGCACACTCTTTTTCTCGGTAGAGGCGGGCGGCAATCCGATCCTGTGGCAAAACATCTTCTGGTTCTACTCCCACCCGGCGGTATACATCATGGTCCTGCCGGGGATGGGCATCGTCTCGGAGATCTTCCCGGTCTTCTCGCGCAAGCCGATCTTCGGATACAAGATGATCGCCCTGTCCAGCATGGCCATCAGCGTGCTGGGGCTGACCGTCTGGGCGCACCACATGTTCACCAGCGGACTGGATCCCAGGCTGCGCGTGCCATACATGATCACCTCCATGGTGATCGCCGTCCCTACCGGGGTGAAGATCTTCTCCTGGTTGGCCACGATCTGGGACGGCAAGATCCGGCTGCAGACTCCCATGCTGTTCTCGCTGGGGTTCATCTCCATGTTTCTCATTGGAGGCATCACCGGCATTTTCCTGGCCTCCATCCCATTCGACATCCACGTGCATGACACCTACTTCGTGGTCGCCCACCTGCACTTCGTGCTCTTCGGGGGGGCGGTCTCGGCGGTCTACGCCGGGCTGTACTACTGGTTCCCCAAGATCACCGGGCGCATGTATGACGAGAACCTGGGCAAGCTGCACTTCCTGATGAACTTCGTCGGCACCAACCTCAGCTACTTGCCCATGTTCCTGGCCGGCATGCTGGGGATGCCGCGGCGAGTGGCGGACTACGCGCCCGAATTCACCTCCCTGAACGTGTTGGCGACCATGGGGGCCGTGCTGCTGGGCAGCTCCACGCTGCCCTTCATCTACAACGCCATCATAAGCTGGGCCAAAGGCCCGCGGGCTTCGGCCAATCCCTGGCGGGGACTCACCCTGGAATGGAGCGTTACTTCTCCTCCTCCGCCGCACAATTTCGAGCAGACCCCTGCGGTCGACCACGGCCCCTATGACTACGGCCAGCCCAGGCAGCTCGAGCAACCGGCCAGCGCCGCGGCCGACTAGCCTATCCTCGGGAGACTCTCTGTGACGACCAGCGTAGAGCACAGCGACGAGTTCAGGGCGGGCCGAGAACTGGGACTGAACCACGTCAAGCTGGGGATGTGGCTGTTCCTGGCTTCGGAGGTCATGTTCTTTGGGGGCCTGATCTCAGCCTTCCTGCACTACAAGCTAAACAACCCCTCGCTGGAGTCCGGGCTGCTGGACGTATTGCTGGTCGGAGGCAACACCTTTGTCCTGCTGACCTCCAGCTACACCGTGGTCATGGCGCTGGCGGCGGCCCGCGCCGGCAACTCGGCCGGGTTGGTCAGAAACCTGTTGCTGACTGCCGTGCTGGGGGCTGCCTTTCTGGCAGGCCAGGGCTATGAATTCGCCTCGCTGATTCGGGAGGGGATGACCCCCACCAGTTCGGTCTTCGGTTCCAGCTTCTTCACCCTGACCGGGTTCCACGGCCTGCACGTGCTGGTGGGGCTGCTCTGGGCTCTGCGCAACCTGGCCAAAGCACTGCGCGGGGGATTTGACCAGGGCCGGAGCCTGGGGGTGGAGATCTTCGGGCTGTATTGGCACTTCGTGGACATCGTCTGGATTGTCCTGTTCACCGTGATCTACCTGATTTAGAGGAAGCGCATGTCACAGGCACCGCAAGAGATGGAGCACCCTGCAAGTTCAGGGCGACTGGGGTACGGCGGGGTGTTTCTGCTGCTGGCCCTGGTCACTGCCCTGGAGATCTGGTTGGGCAGCGTCGGCGTGCTGCGCTCTGTGCGCACTGCGTTCTTCCTCGTGCTTTCCCTCTTCAAGGCGGGGATGGTCGCCGCCTACTATATGCATCTGCGCACCGACTCGCGCCTGTACGCCTACATCCTCATTGCGCCGGCGGTCCTGCTCCTCGTCTTCGCCATCATCGCGGCCGTCCCCTAGCGAAGGCGCCTGGCTGCACCCGGTCGTCCAGCTGAACGTACCTGGCGCATATCCGTGCTACACTTCGCCGCATCTTCTGGCACAGCTCTTGGGAGGAGCAAAGGACATGGCCGTCGAGACAACCCAGTTCAAGCGATGTGACGTGGTCAAAATGGCCGGTCGTATCGACAGCTCTACGGCCTCTGATCTCAAGAAGGCAATGGACGCGATCCTGGACGAAGGGCGCTACAAGGTCGTTTTCGACATGAGCGAAGTGGAGTTCCTCTCGTCCAGCGGAGTGTGGGTGTTGCTGGAGACCCAGAAGAAGTGCAAGCGCTGGAACCGCGGCGACCTGGTGATCGCCAGCGCCAATGAGAACATCCAGCGCACCCTCGATTTGGCCGGCCTGAAGCACTTCATGCGCATGTACGACGACATCACCTCCGCAGTTGCCAGCTTCTAATTCCCGCCGCTAAAGGCCATTCAGCATGCCCACCGTGCGAGTCCCGGGCCGGTATTCCAGCCTGGACGCGATCTGTGAGTTCGTCCGGGAGTCCGCCCGCGCGGCCGGCCTGGGCGAGCAGCAGGTCTATGAGGTCGACCTGGCCACCAACGAAGGGGCCAGCAACATCATCGATCATGCCTATGGCGGCGAAGGTGAGGGGGTAGTTGAGTGCACCTGCGAGATCGGGCCGGACGGTCTGACCATCATCCTGCGCGACTGGGGTGAACCGTTCGACCCGGCTGCGGTGGATGAGCCGGATTTCAACGTGCCCCTGGAAGAACTATCATTGCGCGGCGCTGGCCTGCGCATTATCCGCAACTGCATGGACGAGGTGAACTACTCGCCCAACGCCAAAGGCGGCAACCAGCTGCGCATGCGAAAGAACACCTAGGGTTTCAGGCGGAGAGGGGCCGTCGGATCCCGGGCGATCAGCATCAGGGTGATGTCATCCGCCTGGGGAGCCTCCCCGACGAACTGCTCGATGCTCTCCAGGATGCGCGCCTGCATCGCCTCGGCCGATCGGTCGAGGTTCTTCTTGATGGTGTCCAGCAGCAACTTGGCAGTATAGAATTCCCCCTCCGCGTTCTGAGCCTCGGGTATCCCATCGGTATAGAGAATGAGCAGGTCGCCGGGCTGAATGCTCAGACTGGACTGGCCCCAGCGCGACTCGCGCTCGACTCCGATCGGTATGCCGGTGCGCACCAACTCCTGAACCAGGATCGTTTCCCGGCCACGCACCAGGTAGGGCGGATTGTGCCCGGCATTGCTGTAGGTTAGCCGTCCGGTTGCCGGCTCGAGCACGCCGTAGAAGGCGGTGACGAAGAGGTTGGATGACGTGTCGGCCAGGATGCGCTCATTGGCGGCGGCGATCACCGCCTCCGGCTGCAGCTCCCCATCCATGGCATAGGTCCGCAGCAGCGTCCGGCTGAGGGCCATATACAGCGCAGCTCCAATTCCCTTGTCCAACACATCGGCGATCACCAATCCCACCCGCCCGTCGGGGAGCGGGATCAGATCGAAGAAATCGCCGGAAGTCTCGCCGGCCGGTCGAAGCGTGACCGCCAGCTCCCATCCGGGAATCCTGGGGATCTCCAGCGGAAGGAAACTCGCCTGAATCGCGCCGGCCAGTCGCAGTTCCTCCTCCACCCGCTGCAGCTCCATCGTGCGGTAGTAGGCGGCGGACTGATGGAGCGCCGAGCCGATCAGGGTCGCCAGGGACTGCAGCGCCGGCGGCAGGTTGTTCAACGAGCGACGGTTCCACGGCTGGGCCAGCGGGTGCAGCTCCAGGTAGCATCCGCCGATGGGCTGGCGGCTTTCCAACTCCAGGATGGGGGCCACGACCACCGGATTGTGCGGTTCGGCTTGCTCCGTCCAGGGCAGTCGTTCCGCCGCCAGAAACCCGGCGGCCTCCCGCTGTCGGGCCAGCCAGGGCCAAATCCGGCTGAGGTCCGGCGACCAGTCCTCCGGGTTGTGATAGAGCAGCTCGTCCGGGAAAGTCCAGACCACCAGGTTCCCGGCCGGGAACATGGTGGGCAGGTGCGGCTGCAGTACCTCCGCCAGGGCGGTGTCCTCGGGGGCCATGTTGATGACGGCGTTGCCCAGCTGCTCCAGCTGCAGCAGCACCTGGTATTGGAGACGGCTGCGCTCGCCGGCCCAACTGAGCTGCCGTCCCAGGAAAGCCACCACCAGCATGCCGCTGGTGAAGAAGAGGAAAACCGGCGGGCCGACTTGAACGAACAACCCCGCCCCAAGAATGCCGAAGGGGTTGGCCATTTGGGAGAGGGCTAGATTCAGCCCGAAGAAACGGACCATGGGCTGGGTGTTGGCCTCCCCGAGCACGGCGCGCTGCGCCCAGCGGTGGTAGATCAAGTAGCCAACCCCGACCAGTCCGGCCATCAGGGCATTAGCCAGCAGGCACCCCCAGGCCCGGGCGATGCTGGCCGGCTGCAGATCCGAGAGGGGAAACCGGCCGCCCAGGCCCTGATACAGACTCAAGCTCAGCAGCGGGGGGACCGTCTGCGTGGCCAGATCCAGGGAGAGGGCTCGCAGGACCCTCCAACGTCCGGCGGTCGTGTCGGCAGTCGCCCAGGCAGTGACCTGGTCAAACACCACCCAGGCCACCGAGAGCCACAGCATGCTGGGGCCGAAGATGAACAGGGCCGACCAGAGGATCACCCCGTCCAGTGAACCGTCGGCGCTCCCGTAGCGGTCGGCCCGGATGCGAGCGATCACAAAGTACCGCAGGCGGTTGAAGAGCGAGAGCAGCGCCGCCAGCAGCCACACACTGAACAGGTTGTTCCGCCAGAGGTCGAGATCGGTGGCCCGGACCAATGCGATCAGGCCGCCCAGGGCCAGCGGCGCGGCGTATGCGACGGTGATCACATCGCCCAATCCAATCACCCGACGCTGGGCCGGCAGATCGGCCAGCTCAGGCCAGAATCGGCGGGCGGCGCCGAGCAGCACGGTCTCGAGGGGATGTCCCTGGCTCAAGCCTGTACCCCGGGGGTCGGTTGCTGGCGCTGCAGCACCAGGAATACGATCACGAGCCCGACGATCCCCGCCGCCGGCAGCGCCAGAGAGAGAGCCGCGCCCAGGGTGGCGGAGGAGGAAACGCGCTGCAGGAAGCTGACCTCCCCATCTCCGAGGGCTCCGTGCACCTGCACCCGGATTTCCCAGACCCCGGCCGAGGTCACCGGCAAGTGAACGGCGTATTCCACCGGATTGGGGGCGAAATCGTGGGTGGCAGTGTCCTGTAAGCTCGGCTCGGACACCTCGGTGGGAATGGCCGTCGCGGACACCTCGACGTCGGTGAGGATCTCACCCGTCTCGGCCGAGGCCACCCGGATTTCCAGGAAGAGACTGCCGACCCGGGGCGGGGTCGGGGAGGTCACCACCCGCAGCAAGTACGGTCCGGCGGGCTCATCCTCCAGCCGAATGGCCCGACCTCCGGTGCCTGGCCCCTCGGCCGCCGCGCGCTGGGAGGCCGCGCCGGAGCCCAACAGCGCCAGAATCACCGCCAAGAGTCTCGTCAGCCGCCTGAGGTCAGGTCGCACGGAATGTCCCTCGCATCTCCATGGGAAGGTTAAACAGCTGCAGCGCTGCCAGCGTGAGCAGAAAGGCCACCAGCGCCCAGGGCAGCAGTTGGCGCAGCGCCAGTCGCGGCGGAGCGTGGCGCAGTGCCTGCCGCGCCTGACTGTAGAGGGCAGCGCAGAACCCCAGCATCACCGCCATCACCTGTAGCGGGAAGATGACTTCCGCGGGAAGCAGCGCCCCCATCCCCCAGGTGGGTCTTCCCCCGAGGAGCGCCAGGCCATGGTCCTGGAGCAGCGCCTGCAGCACCGGTAGGATGGTAAGCCCTCCGATGGCCAGATGGAAACCGTAGTGCGCGATCCAGAAGCCCAGACCGAGGGGGATGAAGGTAGGCGCGTAGCGGGCGGCCATTGCTTGCCGGGTGGTCACGGACGATCCGCCAGCCGCCCGGTGGCTGACCCAGGCGGCCCCCCACAGCAGAACGCCTGGCAGGACCAGAGTCAGGGTCCCCTGGATCAGCAACAGTTGCAGCGCCGGCCCGGTGACTCCGAGCGCACCGGCCATCCAGGCTTGAACGGCATAGACGGGAGGGACCATCCCGAAGGCGTTAGTCAAAGCCATAAAGGTCAGCGCAAACACGAGCATGGAGAGATCCCAACGAACCGGCCAGCGGGTGCTGGTGGCCTCGTACAGGGGTGAGCGCAGCTGCAGTGCCACGTTGTCGTAGGGGCAGGCGCGGGCGCAATCCAGGCACAGCGTGCAGTCCATATTGCTCTGGATCATGGGGACATAGAGCTCGGTGCCGCAGCCGGGAACACGGGCGCTGCCGCGCACGCACTCCTTGCCCTGACAATCCAGGCACAGCGCCGGACTGCGGGCCGTGATCTGCAGGGGGGACATCGTGGATTGCACGAAATTGAATGCGCCCAACGGGCAGACGTACTTGCAGAAGGGGGACTCGGCGAACAGGGCTTCCAGCAGGAAGGAGCCACCAAAGTAGGCGAGCACCAACCAGGCGGTCAGCCAGGGGCTGGCCCACAGGTCCAGCGACTCGTAGATCCAGAAGAAGACCAACAGCCCGGCCAGCGAGACCCACTTGTTGCGCAGCCGGCGCGGCCATCGACGGCCGGCCAAGCTGAAGCGGCGGGCCAGAGTGCGAGGCAGGGTGAAGGGACAGGCGGAGCAGAACAGGTTCCCGACCAGCAGCAGCCCGAGGATCACCAGGCCCCGGTAATGGATCCAGACCAGAACCGTGGCGCTGTTGGCCGGCGCCAGCTCCGGGCCGGTGAATCCGTCATAGAGCACCAGCGCCGCCACCGCGAGCAGCAGCAGCTGAAACACAAGCCGCCCCCAGCGCCACTTGAGCAGTCGGCCCAAGACCGGGGTGCGCAGCAGGTCCAGTCGGGGTTGGGGTCTGTAGACAGCCGCGCGGGAGGGACCCATCGTGGCGGTCACGGCTCAGGGAACTGGTTCCACCCGCAGCTCGAAGGTGCGCAGCAACCTACGGCCATCCTGGAGTTGACCGTCGACCGTGAGGATCCAGTCGCCGGCCATGCTCCACTCGAACGCCACCGGGTAATGGCCCTTTACGGCCTGGCCGACAATCCCGTCCACCGGCGCCATCCCGGGGTGGAGCATGTCACCCCGCACCTGGAGCACGGCGAGGTCCACGCCGAGGCCGGCAGGATCCAGCAACTCCAGGGTGAGCTCGGCCGGGCCGACGCGGGGTGGGGTGGGTGAGGTAAGTACGCGCACGTCGATCTCCGGCGCTTGATCCACTTCGACCCGACGGAGGCCGCATCCGGCCACGGACGGCAACACCAACCCGGCCGCCAGGATGATCCAGAGCCAACGGAGGGATGTGTCGCAGGCCGGGACCGACTTCTGCGGGCGGGGGCGGAACAAGGCTAGCCGCCTTTCAGCAGGGCCTGCAGATCGAGCAGTATATCTTGGCGGGGCGTGCCGTAGCTGTAGCTCGTCTGCAGCAGCCCGTGAGGGTCGATCAAGAAGACCCGGGCGGTGTGGGTCATCAGGTAGTGCTGTGGGTGCGCGGCCGGGTCCACTTCGGCGAAGATGCCGTATTCCGAGCGGACCTGTTCGAGCATGGCGGGATCGCCGGTCAATCCCAGGAACCCCGGGTTAAACCTGCCCAGGTAATCCTGCAAGACCTGCGGGGTATCGCGCGCCGGATCGATGGTCACGAACGCAACGGTGAGCCCTTCGGCAGGCTCCCCGAGTTGGTGAAACACCCACTTCAGATCGGCCACGGTGGTGGGGCAAACGTCGGGACAATTCGTATAGCCAAAGAACAACAGGACGGCCTTTCCAGACTGAGACCGAAGTTGAAAGGACCTGCCAAACTGGTCATCCAGTGTGAAGTCGGCAGCCGGAGTAGCAGGATCGTACGCAGTGCCGTGCCAATCCGGGGTAGGTGAGGCGCAACTGGCGAGCAGCCAGCAGACGGCCGGGAGTGTCAGGAATCGCATTGGATCCGGCGTGGGAAGGGCGAGCGCTGCCGATTCTAACATCGATTGACGGAGGGCCGGCTCCTCATCACTTATGACAAGTCATCTCCGCCAGGGGTATAATGGCATTCGCTCCGGATGGGGCCGGAGGGTGAGCGGTGAAGTCGGACATCGAACGATTCCTGGAGCACCTGCGGGTAGATCGGCAGAGCGCCAGAAACACCATTTCAGCCTACCGCACCGACCTGCAGCAGTTCGAGCGGGTACTCGCCGGGCAGCCTGGGGGGATCACCCAGCAGGCGGTGGCGGATTATGCGAGCTGGCTGCAGGGCAAGGGCTACACGGCGGCCACCGTGGCGCGCAAGATGGTGGCGGTGAGGTCCTACCTGGGCTTCCTGGGAGTGGACGATGTACCCGGGTCAGCTGGGCTGATTTCCCAGCTACAGCCACCGCCGACCCCTCGCAGACCGCCCCGGGTGTTGTCGCCCGAACAGTTCGAGCGACTTCGAAGCGCCCCGGCCGGACTCATGAACCCGCGCGGACAGCGAGACACCGCCGTGCTCGACCTGCTCTATTCCACCGGAATGCGGGCCTCGGAGATCACGGAGTTGGATCTGGAACATCTGGATCTGGAGTCGGCTCGAATTCGCGTGCCCGGAGCGCGGGATCTGGCGCTGCCACTGGGCGTGGCCCGTAGCTCGATCCGCAGTTACCTCGAGAACGGGCGGCCGCAGTTGGTGCGCCAACTCTCCGAGCGGGCGCTGTTCGTCAACCTGCGCGGCAAGCGGCTCAGCCGGCAAGGCCTGTGGCTGGTCGTCAAGCGCTGGGCACAGATGGCCGGCCTGGATGAGCACGTCTCGCCGCATTCTCTACGCCATTCCATGGCGCATCTGTGGCTCAGCCAGGGGAAGAGCCGGCGTGAGCTCCAGCGGACGTTGGGGCTCAGCAGTCCCAGTGCCATCCGCGTGCGACCGAAGCCGCGCCAGTGAGGACGGTGATGGACATCCCCACCCGGGCAGAGATTGAGGCCGCCGCCCAGTTCTTGCTGGGAAGCACCGACGTCCGGCCCAAGATCGCGCTGGTGCTCGGCTCCGGTCTGGGGGCCCTGGCCGAACAGGTCACCGGCGGAATCGACCTGCCGGCCGGCGAGATTCCCGGATGGCCGGTCTCCACCGTGGAGGGGCACGCCGGTCGCGTGCGACTGGGCCGGCTGGAAGGTCACCCCACGATCGTGCAGCAGGGCCGGGTGCATTTCTACGAGGGGTACTCGATGCCCCGGATCGGATTCCCGATCCGAGTCATGCAGCAGATGGGCGTGGAAGTCTTGATCGCCACCAATGCAGCCGGGGGGGTCAATCCCGACTACCAACCCGGTGAGCTCATGCTGATCCGGGATCATCTCAACTTGCTGGGCATGGCAGGGGAGTCCCCGATCCGCGGGCCAAACCTGGACGAGTTCGGGCCGCGCTTCCCGGACATGACTGAGGCCTATGATCGCGGGCTGCTTGAATTGGCACGCCAGGTGGGGGCAGATGCCGGACTGCAGCTTCGGGAGGGGGTATACGTGTGTCTGGCCGGCCCTTCCTTTGAGACGCCGGCCGACCTGCGTTTCCTTCGAATGGCAGGCGTGGATGCCGTGGGCATGTCCACTGTTCCGGAAGTGACCGTCGCACGCCACGGAGGCACCCGAGTCTTGGGGATCTCCGGGATCAGCAACAAGGCCAACCTGGATGGTGGCACTCCCACTTCCCACGCCGAGGTCCTGCAGGCCGGGCAACTGATCGGTCCGCGCCTTATGGCGCTGATCCAAGGTGTGCTTCGTCGGCTGTGAGCGATGGAACAGGCGCTGTTGATCATTGAGCAGTACCAGGGTTGGATCTACCTGGTGCTGGGCCTGGCCGGACTGACCTACCTGCGCCTGACGTTGCTCTGGTACGGCAGTTGGCGCCGGGCGGTCTTTGGATTGGAGCGCGACCACGCCATGGGGCGGTTGACTCGCTCCCTGGCGATGCTCACCTTCGTGGCGGTAGTGGCCCTGAGCACCTTTCTGGTGGCCACCTTTCTGGTGCCCGCCGTCCCGCTGGCCGCCCGCCCGACGCCGCTACCCACCATCTCGCTCCTGCTCACCGTGACCCCTATTGGGACCCTGGCGGGCGAAGTCGGGGGCGCGCCTGCGGCAGCCGCCACTCCCGACCAGGCTGGATGCCTGAACGCCGCGGCCACCATCACATCACCCCTCTCCGGTACTGAGCTGCGGGGGCGAGTGGAGATCGTCGGTACTGCCGACATTGCCAGTTTTGCGTTCTTCAAGATCGAGGTAAGGTCGGCCGATCCCGATTCAACCTGGAAGGCGATCACCGCCGGCACGGAGACCCGGGAAAACGACGTGCTGGGACTTTGGGATGTCAGCTTGGTGGAGGCCGGGCATTACTTCCTGCAGTTGGTGGTGACGGATACGGCCGGCAATGCGCCGATGCCCTGCGCCATCCAAGTGGATGTGCTGCCTCCGGAAGGCTAGCTGGGGGCAAGAGGAGCGATCGATTGAGTCGAGCTGAATCGAAGTCGTCGGAGCCCACCATTCGCCCGGCCGTCTCCAGTGATATCGCCGGCCTGCTGGCGCTGGAGCACAACTACAGCACCGATCATGTCTGGCAGATGGGCTACCACCCCTTGGGCGAGGAAGTGAACATCGCCTTCCGGGAGGTGCGGCTGCCCCGCCCGATGCGGGTGATCTATCCTCGCAGCCAGGAGAGCCTGGCGGACGAATGGACCCAGGCGGCGATCCTGCTGGTGGCCGAATCGGCCCAAGGGCTGCTGGGATATCTCATTCTGGCCCTCGGGCCGGCGCCCGAGACCGGCTGGGTTACGGATTTGGTGGTCGACTTGCCGCACCGCCGCCAGGGGGTTGCCACCGGGCTGCTGGGAGTGGCCCGCCGCTGGTGTCTGGAGCAGGGCGTGGCGCGTATGGTCCTAGAGATGCAGAGCAAGAACTTCCCCTGCATCTGCCTGGCCCGCAAGCTCGGATTTGTCCTTTCCGGATACCATGATCGCTACTATCCGGACCAGGACATCGCTCTGTTCTTCACGCTGAATCTGAAGTGATTCGACCTCTCTGACGATGGAACAACTCCTTCTCGCCGGCCTGCTGGTGATCAACCAGATCCTGAGCGCGGGGAACGCGGTTACGGCGTTCTCACTGCTGCTCTACGCGCTGACCTTCAATCCGCGCGAGCGAACGGCCCGGATTCTGGCATTCCTGCTCGGTTGCGTCAGCGTGACCTACTTCGCCGAGGTGCTGGCCAGTACGGCCGCACTCGAGGCTGAGCGGGAGGTCTGGCTGCGGCTGCAGTGGGTGGGTATCAGCTTTGTGCCGGCCTCCTACATGCACTTCTCCGATGCGCTGCTGGCGGCCACCGGGCGACCTTCGCGGGGCCGGCGGCGGTCGCTCATCCGGGTCGCCTACCTGCTGAGCGCCCTGAGCCTGGCGTCGGTGGGGAACACCGACGGGTTGGTCGACGGGATGCGGATGGTGGGCGGGGCCGGTCACCTGATCGCCGGCGCGTACTTCTTCGCTTTTGTGCTGTTCTTCCTCGCCAGCGCGGCCTTCACCGCCCGTAACTTCTGGAGGGCCTACCAGCGCTGCCTCACCCGGGTGAGCCGTCGCCGGATGGCCTACCTGGCGTTCGGGGCACTGGCCCCCTTCCTGGCCTGTTTCCCCTTCCTGACCCTGGCCGACGCCTGGGCCATCCGCTTCCCCTTGTTGAGCTGGTCGATCCTGGCAGTCCTCAACATGCTGGTGGCCGTCCAGCTGGTCATGATGACCTATGCGGTGGCCTACTTCGGGGTGAGCTTCCCGGATCGGGTGGTCAAGAGCCGCCTCTTTCAGTGGATCCTGCGCGGGCCGGTGGTGGCCTCTTCCGTGCTGGCAGTGACCGTGGTCGTGAACCGGGCCGCCCGGCTGCTTGGAGCCGAGGACAGCCGGGTGGTGCCGTTCTCGATGGTGGCCACGCTGTTGTTGCTGCAGTTTGTGATCACACTGATCCGGCCGACGATCGAGCGCTGGTTCTTCTACGGCCAGGATCGCCGCGACATGGCCCGGCTGCATCAACTGGAGGAGCGCCTGCTGACCTCTGGCGACCTTCGCCAATACCTGGAATCGATCTTGAACGCAGCCTGTGACCTGAGCGGGGCAGCCTCGGCGTTTGTGGCGGTGGTCGGACAAGAGGGCATGGAGCTGGAGGTGGCGGTGGGCCCGGAGGATCCGCTGCGTGGCTCGGCCGAACTCTCACCCCTGTTGGCCACCGACGACATGGTGCAGCTCGAGGGTCTGGGGGCCCTCTATCGCTGGGAACGGCACTGGTTGATTCCCCTGCACCGGGCGGATGAGGAGCAGGTGCTGGGAATCCTGGGGCTGCAGCTGGAATCCAGCGAGCTTGCCCTGGACCAGGCCGAAAGGGACTCGCTGCGCCTGCTGACCGAGCGCGCCACGGTCGCTCTCACCGATCGGCAGCTGCAGCGCGAGGTGTTCTCAGCGGTTGACCGGCTGGTGCCAGAGATGGAGGCCTTGCAGGAAATCCGGGCCGCCGCCCGCTACCGCGGCACCGATGCCTTCACGGCACCGGTCCAGCAGCTGCATTTCGAGCAGGACTTCGTCAACCTGGTCCGCCAGGCGCTCGGGCATTACTGGGGCGGGCCTCGTCTGACGCGCAGTCCGCTGCTGGGACTGCGGGTCGTGCGCGATACGGTGGATGCCCACGACGGGAATGCCGTCAACGCCTTGCGTTCGATCATCCGGACTGCCATCGAACGGGTTCGCCCGGAGGGCGAGCGGCGACTGACGGCCGACTGGATGCTCTACAACATCCTGGAGATGAAATTTCTGGAGGGCCGCAAGGTGCGGGATGTGGCCATGCGGCTGGCCATGTCGGAGGCCGATCTGTATCGCAAACAGAAGGTGGCCATCGATTCCGTCGCCCAGACCATCGTGGAGATGGAGCGGGAGGCGCTGCAGAACGGAGGCGGGGGAGAATAGCCGATTGCTTGCACTTTCACTTGAAACGCCTATGCTAGCTTCGGCCGGTGATGGTGCAGGCCTCTTACTGTGCGAAGAGGTGTCTGGCATGGACTGGGGAGAGGGTTCTCGGCAGGGGGGAGCTGGCAGCCCACCGCCACCGGACGAGTCGTGGTGGGCCGAAGTCCTGAAGGAAGAGGGGCCGCCGGGGGGCGGGCCTCGAGAGGAACGAAGCCATCGGCGGCCGGCGGAGCCGGGTACGGAAGTGGATTGGGCCTGGGCTGCCGAGCTGTATGCCAACGACGAGGTCGTCGAGCTGCCAGTGCTCGGCTTCAATCGTGGCGGTCTGTTGGTGGAGGCCCGCAGCCTGCGCGGTTTTGTGCCCGTCTCGCACCTGGTGGATTTCGAGGCAACGGCCACCGAACAGGACCGCCAGCCGTTGATGGCCGCCTACGTGGGCTCAAGGTTGTGCCTGAAGGTGATTGAGCTCGACAGCGGTCGAGGTCGCCTGGTCCTGTCCCAGCGGGCGGCCCAGTCCGGCCCGGGGCAGCGCCAGAGAATCCTCTCCAGCCTGCGGCCGGGCGAAGTGGTCGGCGGCATCGTCACCAACATTACCCGCTTCGGCGTCTTCGTGGATCTGGGCGGCCTGGAGGGCTTGATCCATGTCTCCGAGCTATCCTGGGGCAGAGTGCGGCATCCTCAGGATGTGGTGGCTTGCGGCCAGCAAATCCGGGTGAAGGTGCTCTCGGTCGAGCGCGAACACTGCCGGGTGGCGCTGAGCCTCAAGGAGCTGCTGCCGGATCCCTGGGAGAGGGTGGCCGAGCTGCATGCGGTGGGAGACGTGGTGGAAGGTGTGATCACCAACGTGGTCCGCTTCGGTGCGTTCCTCGGCCTGCCGGAAGGGCTGGAGGGTCTGATCCATATCTCTGAGCTGGGTGAGGGGAGCCTGCTGCACCCGCGCAACGCGGTCCAGGAGGGGGACCGGGTGAGGGCTCGCATCATCCATCTCGACCCGGCCGCTCGCCGGCTGGGCCTCAGCCTGCGCCAGGTGGAGGCCGAGCCCGAATCGGGCTCCACCCCTATCCTCGCATGAACTCGCTGAGCGATTCCCCGAGCCCCCAGGTGGCCGGGCGGAGCCTGCTGCGCCGCGGCCTGCAATACCTGGATGAATTGGGCGCCCTACTGATGGCCGCGCTGGGGGCGCTGACTCTGCTCGGGATGTCGAACCTCACCCGGGGGACCCTGATCGACTTGTGGGTGCGATTGCTGCGGGGCGCCCTGGGTTGGGGAGCGCTGGCGGTCGCCCTGGGCCTGTTGGGCGGCGCCTACCTGCTGCTGCGCCGGGAACGGCTGCAGCTGAATGGCGCCGGCTGGCTGCGGTTGATCGGGATCGAGGTCTTCCTGTTCGCCTGCCTGGCGCTGCTGACGCTCTTGGACGGGCTCTCTTTGCCGCGGGCCGAGGTCGGCGAGGGCGGCGGCGTGGTCGGATGGGGGCTGGCCACACTGCTCAGCGGCGTCTTCGGAACCTGGGGTCGCTGGCTGGTTCTGCTGCCGGTGGCCGCCCTCTCGGGCTATTACACGTTTCGATCGCTGCCTTGGGCAGAATGGGTCGGCGGGCTACGGCGAGTCCAGCGGATGCCCCCGACGCCCGCCGCGCACGAGCCGGCGGAGGAACCGCCCATACAGGTTCTGGCTCGGCCCCGGAGCCGGCCAGGCGCGGCGCCCAGGCAGCAGCCGCTGCCCCGCCAATTCCGCAAAGACTTCAAGCTGTCGGAGGGACCGGCGGCTGCCGTGGCCAGCCCCAAGGCGCGGGACCCGCGCCTGCCCTCCCTGGATCTGTTGGGCCGGGGCGAGGGCGGACAGGTCACGGCCAAGGAGATCAACCAGACGGCTGGATTGATCGAGAAGACCCTGGCGGAGTTCGGGCTGCCTGCCAGGGTGGTTGACTTCCGGTCCGGGCCGGCGGTGACGCAGTACGCGCTCGAACCGGGCACCATCGAGCAGACTGGGCCGGACGGGGCGGTTCGCCGCAACAAGGTGCGCGTATCGCAAATCTCGGGCCTGGCCAACGACTTGGCGCTGGCACTCTCGGCCGCGGCGCTGCGCATCGAGGCCCCCGTCCCCGGGAAGGCCTTTGTGGGAATTGAAGTGCCCAATCGCCAGGCGGCGCTGGTTCGCCTGCGCCCCATTCTGGAGTCGAGCGCTTTTCAACGGGTGGGATCCAGCCTAGCGATTGCCCTGGGCAAGGACGTCGCCGGTGCGCCGGTGGTCGCCGATCTGGCCAAGATGCCCCATCTACTGATCGCCGGCACGACCGGCTCCGGCAAGTCGGTGTGCATCGCCGCCCTGGCGACTTGCCTGGCCATGAACAATTCTCCCGACACCTTGCGCATGGTCATGATCGACCCGAAGCGGGTCGAATTGCTGCGTTTCAACGGGCTGCCCCATCTCTATGGAAAAGTCGAGACTGAGCTCGACCGCATCGTGGGGATCCTGCGCTGGTGCATGCGGGAGATGGACGCCCGTTACCGGTTGCTGGAAGAGGCCGGCGCCCGGGATATCCAGAGTTACAACCGCAAGATCAGCCGGCGCCGCGGCGCCCTCCCCATGCCTCGCATGGTGGTGCTGATCGACGAATTGGCTGACCTGATGATGATGGCCCCCGATCAGACCGAGCGATCACTGGTGCGTCTGGCGCAGATGGCCCGGGCCACCGGGATTCACCTGGTGGTGGCTACCCAGCGGCCCAGCACCGACATCCTCACCGGATTGATCAAGGCCAACTTCCCAGCTCGCATTGCCTTCGCGGTGGCTTCCGGGATCGATTCGAGGGTGGTGCTCGACTCGCCCGGAGCGGAGACCCTGCTGGGCAAAGGAGATATGCTGTTCCTGGCGCCCGAGGTGGCGGCACCGGTTCGGCTGCAGGGCGTCCTGGTCGATGATCAGGAGATCGCCCGGGTGGTGGACACCTGGAAGAATCAGCCCGCCGAGCGCGAGCCGGCCCCTTGGGAGGATTTCCTGGTTCGCCAAGAGGCGCTGGAAGACCGGGACGAAATCCTGGAACAAGCCATCGAGTTGGTCTCCCGGGTGGGGGAGGCCAGTGCCTCGATGCTGCAGCGCCGGCTGCGCATCGGCTATCCGCGGGCCGCCCGTCTGCTGGATGAACTGGAAGAGCTGGGGGTGGTCGGGCGGCCGCAGGCCGGCGGCCGGACTCGGGAGGTGCTCATCGAGGACGGCCAGGACCCGCTCGAGCCCGGGCCGGATGATCCGGAACCGGATCGCTCGCCTTGACGGGCCCCAGTCGGCGGGTTAGCATTGCCGGGCCTGGATGGAGCCCATGACACCCGCCAAGGAAACGGCTCAGCCGAGGCCCACCTCGCTGAGCGATTTTTTACGCCTGCACATGAAGGGGCTGCTGGACGCGGTCGGTGGCTTCCTCAACCGGCTGGGCCTGGCCCCCATGAGCCTGACGCTGTTTGGTCTGGCCGGCCACGCTGTGGCTGCGGTAGTTTTGGCGGGCGGCAACATGCTGGTGGGCGGGCTGCTGCTGCTCTTCTTGTCCCCGGTCGACGCGCTGGACGGGACCATGGCCCGCCTGCGCGGGCAACCGTCCAGCTTCGGTGCGTTCGTCGACTCGGTCACCGACCGCTATTCCGAAATGCTCATGTTCTGCGGGCTGTTGATCCACTTCCTGCGTCTGGGGGACGCCCCGACCTCGGTGCTGGTCTTTTTGGCCGCGGCCGGCTCGCTGCTGGTTTCCTACACCCGGGCCCGCGGCGAAGCGCTGGGCTATGAGGTACGCAACGGCATGCTGACCCGACTGGAGCGGTATGCGGTGCTCATCCCGACTCTGGTCTTTGGAATCCCGAAGGTCGGTATTGCATTGGTGGCCATCCTGGCCAATGTCACTGCGCTGCAGCGCTTCCTGCACGTCCGCCGCCAGGCAATCAAGCGCTAGGGCCCGGCATGTTCGGATTCGACCCACAGCCTTTCGGCATCGAAGTCATCCTCTTCGGCCTGCGCCTGTTCTTTCGCTACTACGGGATGATCCTCATGGCGGGGGCGATCGCGGCCGCCTACTTGGCTTCCCGGCTGCTGCGGGAGGAGCGCAAGAACCCCGACCTGGCCTGGGATGGGCTGCTCTGGGTGCTGATCTTCGGCCTGGTGGGCGCACGGCTGTACCACGTCTTCACCCCCTCCAAGAGCCTGCTGGAGCAGGGTAAGGACACGGCCTGGTACCTGACCCATCCGTTGGACCTCATCAACACCACCCAGGGCGGCCTGGCCATGCCGGGTGCCATCCTGGGTGGTGTGCTCGGACTCTACATCTTCGCCCGCCGGCGCAAGATCAAGCTGGGGATGATGCTGGACGCCGCCGCCCCCGGAGTCGCGTTGGCCCAGGCGATCGGGCGCTGGGGCAACTTCGTCAATCAGGAGCTGTATGGCCCGCCCACCACACTGCCCTGGGGAATTGCCATCGACCCGGCCTACCGCTTGAGCGGCTACGAATCCTTCGAACGGTTTCACCCTCTGTTCCTGTACGAGTCGATCTGGAATTTGCTGTGCGCGGCCGGCTTGTACTGGCTGTGGCGGAATCACCGCCAGCGGCTGCGGTCCGGCGACGTTTTCATCGCGTACCTGGCGGCCTACTCCGTGGGCCGCTTCCTGCTGGAGTTCATCCGGCTGGACTTCGTCCCACTGTTCGGCATCAACTTCAATCAGATGGTGATGGCCTTGGCGGCGGTGGGCGCCGGCCTGGCTCTCTATCTGCGCAATCGCAACGTGCCCCAACCTGCCCAAACGGGCCGTCGCGGCCGGCGCCGCAGCCGCCGCTAGACCTCCCCGGCCCAGCCTGGGAATTCCGGCCGATTGAGCCGGACCCCTGCCACTGCTATAATTCGCCGACTATTCAGCATGACTCCGCTGATCGAGACGGGGGATCTCAGCAAGCGATTCCGCACTCTGGCCGCCGTAGAAGGGGTCTCGCTGCGCGTCGAGCCGGGCGAAGTCCTGGCCCTGTTGGGGCCAAACGGCGCAGGCAAGACCACCACGATCCGGATGTTGGCCGCCATCCTGCGCCCCAGCCGGGGGTGGGTGCGCATCGACGGCCACGATTCCCTGCTGAATCCACTGGAAGTCCGGCGCCGGGTGGGGATGCTGACCGAGAATCACGGGCTCTACACCCGCATGCGCGCCCCGGAGTATCTGGCCTACTTCGGCGAGATCTACCGACTGCCCGGCGCGCAGGTTCAACGCCGGACCGATGAGCTGCTGCAGCGGTTTGGCCTGTCCGACGACCGGGAAGCCCGGCTGGGTCAGTACTCGAAAGGCATGCGGCAGAAGCTGGCACTGGCCCGGGCCCTGATCCACGACCCGGTGGTGTTGCTGCTCGACGAGCCCACCTCGGCCATGGATCCGGAGAGTGCCCGGCTGGTGCGGGAGAGCATCGCCGGGCTGCGCTCCTCCAATCGGGCCATCGTCATCTGCACCCACAATCTGCCCGAGGCCGAAGCGCTGGCCGACCGGATCGCCATCATCCATAGGGGACGCATCGTCGCCCAGGGTACTCCGGCAGACCTCAAACGTGATCTGCTGGGGGACCCGATCATGGAGCTGCGCATCGTCGGCGAGTTGGATGGCGCCGCCCGCCTGCTCCCCGACGGGGCGGCGGTAACCGAGCAGGGCACGGACTGGGTGCGTTTTCGGGTGCGGGACCCGCAGGCTGTCAATCCCCAGGTCATCCAATCCATGTCGTCCCAGGGTGTGCGGGTGATCACGCTGGCGGAGGTGCCGCGCAGCCTGGAGGAGGTGTACCTCTCGGTCATGCGGGAGGCGCAGCTGCCCTCGAGTGAATAGCTGGCTGGTTCGTCCCGTCAACTGGATGCCGGGCTTCTACACCGTGGCCCGCCGCGAGCTGCGCGATCAGCTGCGGGATTGGCGCATCCTCGCCCCCATCGCAGCGCTGACCCTGTTCTTCCCGGTGCTGATGAACTTCACGGCCCAGCGGGCGGTGGAGTTCGTCGAGCGCTATGGCGCCGACATCATCGGAGAACGGCTGGTTCCGTTCCTGCTGATGGTGGTCGGGTTCTTCCCGATCTCGATCTCGCTGGTCATCGCGCTGGAGAGTTTCGCAGGCGAGCGCGAACGCCTCTCGCTGGAGCCGCTGTTGGCGACCCCGCTGACCGACAGCCAGCTGTACTTCGGCAAGATCGCAGCCTCGCTGCTCACCCCGCTGGGAGCGGCCTTCCTGGGGATCTTTGTCTATCTAGCTGGGCTGCTGGTGCGTATCGGCTGGCGGGCGCCCCCGCAGCTGCTGCTGCAGGTTCTGCTGCTCACCGCGGCCCAGGCGGTCGTGATGGTCACCGGGGCGGTGGTGATCTCGTCCCAGACCACCTCGGTGCGGGCGGCCAACCTGCTGGCCTCGTTTATCATCGTCCCCGTTTCGCAGCTCATCATCGGCGAGAGCCTGATCATGTTCTGGGGCCGCTACCACATCTTGTGGTGGATCGTGATCGCCCTGGTCCTGATTTCTGTGGTCTTGGTGCGCATGGGACTGCATCTCTTCAACCGGGAAGAGTTGCTGGGACGGGATTTCGACACGTTGGACCTGCGCTGGGCCTGGCGCGTGTTCTGGGCCCATTTCCGTGGCGGTGCCCACACCCTGGTGGACTGGTACCGGGGCTTGCTGGGCAAGACGCTGCCTCAGTTGCGGGGGGCATCCGCTATCATGATCGTGGCGCTGCTGGTCGCCTATCTCATCGGTTTCAGGCTGGCGGAGGATTTCACGCTGCCGGCCGAGATGTTCCGGGTGGAGGGCATCCCGGAAGCGCTCCAGACCCAATTCGCCCAGATGGAGTTCGGGTCGGGAGGCGGGTGGCTGTGGGTGGTGGGTACCAACCTGCGGGCCATGTTGCTCTCCAGCCTGTTGGGCACCTTCAGCTTCGGGGTGATGGCGGTGATCCTGCTGATGGCCCCGGTGGGGATCGTGGGCTACTTCGCCGGCAACTTCGCCTTGGCGGGACAGGACGCCCCCCGGCTGGTCCTCGGACTGGTGGCGCCGCATGGGATTCTCGAGATCCCGGCGGCCATCCTGGCGGGGGCCGCCATCGTGCAGCTCGGGCTGGCTGCCCTCAGCCTGCCCAAGGGCTCTTCCCTGGGGGAGAGCTGGCTGATGGCGCTGGCCACCTGGGCCCGCACGATCCTGGGACTGGTGGTGCCGCTCCTGCTGGCAGCCGCGGCGTTGGAGGTCTACCTGACCCCCTGGATCGCCATGCAGCTCTTCCGCGGACCCTGACCCCGATGCTTCGACTGACCATCCTGGGGACGGCCAAAATCGCCGATCAGCAGCATGCCAACACGCACATGGCGCTGGTGAGCGACAACGGCACCGTGTTGGTGGACTGCGTCGGCACGGCCATCGTGAGGCTGGAACAGGCAGGCATCCCCTTTACTTCGGTGGAGGATCTGATCCTGACCCACTTTCACCCGGATCACGTGTCCGGGGTGCCGAGCCTGCTGATGGACATGTGGTTGACGGGCCGGCAGAAACCGCTGCGGATCTTTGGGCTGCACCACACGCTGGAGCGCCTGGAAGACCTGATGTCCTTCTATCATTGGGACAACTGGCCCGGTTTCTTCCAGGTATCCTTCCACCGACTACCGGAACGCGAGAAGATCGCGGTCCTGGAGCGGGACGGGTTTCGGGTCCTGGCCTCTCCGGTGCGACACTATGTGCCCACTCTGGGACTGCGCTTCGAGCGGGCCGACGGCAGCCGGGCGATGGCCTACTCCTGCGATACCGAGCCCTGCCAGGCCGTGATTAACCTGGCCAGCGGAGCGGATGTGCTCATCCACGAGGCCTCCGGCGCCGGACCGGGGCACTCCTCCGCCTCACAGGCCGGAGGAATCGCCCGGCAGGCCGAAGTTGGCCGATTGCTGCTCATCCACTATCCGACCCGTGATCCTGAGCCGGAGACCCTCGTGGAAGAGGCCCGCACGACCTTTCCCGGCGAGGTCGGCCTGGCGACCGACTTCATGGAGCTTGAGCTGTAGCCTTAGGGAACGATCAATTCTTCAGGGGCCGGACCGTGACGTGCAGGAAGCTGAAGTCCCCACGAGCCGGAATCAGGTCCACCACTTCCACGACTTCGAACTCGTCTTTTCCCAACTGGACCTTTTCGCCCACCACCGGTTTCTGGTCCTCGTTGACGATTGCTCCTGGGTGCCCCCCACCGGCCACCACGTAGCTGACCTTGAAGATCGGAGCCATGGCTCGCCCTTTCAGCGCCCCATCAAATTCTGATGGCGCAGCTTGAAGGAAAGGTCGGCGGCGATGTTGCGCATGACCACGAAACCAACCCGGTGATGCTCCTCGCAGACCGCCAGGAAGTCATCCCGCCGGATGGCCTGAAGCCTGGCGGTATCGGAGACCACTCGGACCGTGGCCGAGCGGGGGCCGAAATCCACCAGGGCCATCTCTCCAAAGACCTGGCCCTGACCCAGGTTGACCATGGTGCGCGGTTCCGGATCCTGCGGGGAGCCGGAGTGCACAATCTCCACCAGGCCCTCCCAGATCACGAACAGCTCATCGCCGGTGGCTCCCTGCTGGGCGACCACCTCACCGGAACGGTAGCTGCGCTCCTGGCAGATGCGGGCGATCTGCTCCAATTCGGACGGTGTCAGGCCATCGAAGAGCTCGACCTGGCTGAGGACCTTGGCCAGTTCCATGGATGTGCTCCCAGGTCCGGGCTGTAGGCCGGACCCATCGGCTGCATTCTACCGTATTCCCAGACCCGCACAACTGACCCCCCGGCAGTGGCGAAAAGGCGAGAATGGTAGAATGGGCGCAGGCGTCTTAAAAAGGGTGCCTCCGGCGCCTCGTAGGGGTCAGCAATGCCGCAGCATCCGTTTCGAAACTTGACCGAAATCAAATTCCGGGGGAGCGAAGACAAACCGCAGTACGAAGGGGCGGAGGCCGAGTCGTTATGGCGCCTGCAGGGCAGGGGCCGCCGCTGGCGGCCGCCGACCGACGTCTTCGAGACCGATGAAGCCTACACGGTCGTGGTGGAGATCGCCGGGATGCGGGGGGCCGACATCTCGGTCGTTTTCGAGAAACAGCTCCTGAAGATCCAGGGGCAGCGCTCGGAGGCCGCCTCGCGGAAGGCCTACCATCAGATCGAGATCGCCTACGGTGAGTTCGAGACCCATGTGCGCTTCCCGTCGCCGGTTGAAGTGGCGCAGGTTGAGGCAACCTACATGGATGGGTTCCTGCGCGTCAGGCTACCCAAAGCCCGACCTCACCGGGTGCAGATCGATGAGTAGAGGCTGAAACCAGGAATGAAGGAGTTGGAACGCCGGCTGGCCGAATCGAGGATCGTGGTCCATGGGGAGGGCGCCTCCCGAGATGACCTGGAGATCCCGCGGGAGGCCGAACTTGTGCCGGATGAGCTGCCCATCCTCCCGCTGCGCGGGGTGGTGGTCTTTCCGCACACCTCCGTGCCGCTGACGATCGGACAGCCGCGCTCGATCAAACTGGTGGATGACGTGGCGGCCGGCGACCGGCTGATCGGCCTGGTCGCCTCGCGCGACCCTGAACTCGAACTACCCGGTCCGGCGGAGCTCTATGAGTACGGGACGGTGGCGGCCATCCAACGGCTGTTCCGGGTCCCCGATGGCACAATTCGACTGATCGCCCAGGGTTTGGCCCGCTTCAAGGTGGGCGCCTTCACCGCCAACGACCCCTACTTGCGCGCTCACATCGACCCCCTGCCGGAACTCATCGAGACGGGGGTGGAGATCGAGGCCCAGATGCGGGCGGCGCTGGATCAGTTCCAGAAGGTCGCCGACCTCTCCCCCTCGCTGCCCAAGGAGATCGTGGCCGGCGTTCTCTTGATGGACGATCCGCTGCAGGTGGTTTACACCATCGCCAACTATCAGCGTATGGATCTGGATGTGGCCCAAGGCATACTGGAGCACAGCTCGACCCTGGAGAAACTGAAGGTGCTCAACGGCCTGCTCAGCCGCGAAATCGAAATCCTCAGCCTCGGTCAGCAGATTCAGGACGAGGCCCGGGGCGAGATCGAGAAGGTACAGCGGGAGTACTTCCTGCGCGAGCAGCTCAAAGCCATCCAGCGCGAGTTGGGCGAAGTGGACGAGCAGGCCGCCGACGTGCAGGAATTCCGCAGGCGCCTCGAGGAAGCCGATTTGCCTGAAGAGGCCGAGAAGCAGACTCGCCGGGAGCTCGATCGCCTGGCCCGCCTGCCCACTGCGGCCGCCGAATACGGCGTCATCCGCACCTACCTGGATTGGCTGCTCTCGCTGCCCTGGTCCAAGGAGAACACCGACAACCTGGATCTGGAGAACGCCCGCAAGGTACTGGACGAGGATCACTACGGACTGGGGGATGTCAAGCAGCGCATTCTAGAGTACCTGGCCGTGCGCAAGCTCAAGCTGGAGCGCAGAGGCGACGACGAACAGCGCGTGCCGGCCGACCAGATCCGCCAGGAGCGGGAGGGTGCCATCCTGTGTTTTGTCGGGCCGCCGGGCGTGGGCAAAACCTCCCTGGGACGGTCGATCGCCCGGGCCACCGGGCGCGACTTCATCCGGATTTCCCTGGGGGGCGTGCATGATGAGGCCGAGATCCGCGGGCATCGACGGACCTACATCGGCGCCATGCCGGGGAGGATCCTGCAGGCGCTGCGGCGGGTGGAGTCACGCAACCCGGTCTTCATGATGGACGAGGTGGACAAGCTGGGGCGCGATTTCCGCGGCGATCCGGCCTCGGCTCTGCTGGAGGTGCTCGATCCCGAACAGAACCGCGAGTTCCGGGATCACTACCTGGAGGTGGCCTACGATCTCTCCAAGGTGATGTTCATCACCACCGCCAACTGGCTGGAGACCATCCCTCCGCCGCTGTTGGATCGCATGGAGATCATCCGGCTCTCCGGCTACACGGAGGGGGAGAAGGTCATCATTGCTCGCGACTACCTGATCCCGCGGCAGATCCGGGAGAACAGCCTGAGGCCGGCCGAGTTCCTTCTCAAGGATGAGGCCCTGCAGGAGATCATCCGCTCCTACACCCGGGAAGCCGGGGTGCGAAGCTTGGAGCGGGAGATCGGCCGCGCCTGCCGCAAGGTGGCCACCCAGATCGCCGAGGGCAAGGCCAAGAAGGTCACGGTCCGAGCCGAGGATGTGAGCGAACTGCTGGGCAAACCGCGCTTCTTCGGTATGGAAGAGGTCGCCGAGCGGACCCGCATCCCCGGAGTGGCCGCCGGTCTGGCCTGGACCCCTACGGGCGGGGACGTGCTCTTCATCGAGGCCACCGCCATGCCCGGAGGCAAGGACTTCCGATTGACCGGATCTCTGGGAGAGGTCATGCGCGAGTCCGCCCAGGCCGCGCTTTCCTATGTGCGGTCGGTATCCAGCAAGCTCAAGATCCCCGACGATTACTGGAAGCAGCATGACATCCACCTGCACATTCCTGCCGGCTCTCAGCCGAAGGATGGGCCCTCCGCCGGAATCACCATGGCCTCTGCCCTGGCTTCCCTGGCGACCGGCCGGCCGGTTCGCGGGCAGCTGGCCATGACCGGCGAAATCACCTTGCGCGGCAAGGTGCTCCCGATCGGGGGAGTCAAGGAGAAGGTGTTGGCCGCTCATCGGGCCGCGCTCAAGCGGGTGATTCTGCCGGAGCGAAACAGGGCGGATCTGGAGGATGTGCCGGAGGAAGTCCAGAAGGCTCTCGACTTCGTATTCGTTGACACGATGGAAGACGTGCTGCGGGCGGCACTGGTTGCCCGCAAGCCCCGCCCGGCCGCCAAGAAGCCGCACGCCGGCAGGCGGCCCGCCAAACCGGCCCCCAAATCCCGTAAGGGCAAGCCGGCCCCCCGCCAGAAATCCTCCAGGCAGTCCGTTTGAGCAGCCCGGGAAGTGAAATGGGGCCGCCCAAGGTGATGGTGGTCGATGACGATCGAACGATGGTCACCCTGCTCCGCACTCTGCTGGAACTGGATGGCTACCAGGTCGTTCAGCCCAAGAACGCTGCCAGCGTGTTGGAGAGCATAGCCGCCGAGCGGCCGGACCTGGTGCTGATGGACGTGTTCCTGAAGGGCCAGGATGGGATCGACCTGGTGCGGGGCTTGCGCAAACTCCCCGAACTGGCCCAGACCCCAGTGGTGATGACCTCCGGGATGGACGTTTCGGAGCAGAGCCTGGCGGCCGGGGCCAATTCCTTTATGCTTAAACCCTACGACCCAGAAGTGCTGCTGCAGACCATTCGCAGCCAGCTGGGCCAGATTGGGGGAACCGAAAGAGAGACATGACCAGACGCAAGAAACAGGCAGCGGCAGGCAACTGGTACACCGTTGATCTCCACCTGCACACTCCCGCCTCGGCCGACTACCAGGAACCCACGGTGAGGTACCTGGAGATCCTGCGCACGGCGGCCGCCCGGGGGTTGAACATGATCGCCATGACCGACCACAACACCGTGGTCGGGTATCGCCGGCTGCAGGATGAGCTGGCGGAGCTCGAGATGCTGGAGAAGCTGGGCCGGCTGCGCGACGAAGAGACCGCTCGGCTGAGGGAGTTTCGAGATCTGCGCAGCAAGGTGCTGGTGCTGCCGGGCTTCGAATTCACCGCCACCTTTGGTTTCCACATCCTGGGGATCTTTCCGCCCGACACGCCCCTGCGTGAGCTGGAGCTGCTGCTGCTCAAGCTGAACGTGCCGGCCGACGAATTGGATGCGGGATCGGTGACTGTGGGGGCCAGCTCGGATGTGCTCACCTGCTATCACGCCATCGATCAGGCGGGGGGCCTGGCCATCGCCGCCCATGCCAATTCGAGCAATGGGGTGGCCATGCGCGGGTTTCCCATCGGTGGCCAAACCAAGATCGCCTATACCCAGGATCCCAGCCTGCATGCCCTGGAAGTGACCGATCTCGAGCAGCGCGGACGGCGAAGCACCGCCGGATTCTTCAGCGGGATCAAGCCCGAATACCCGCGGCGCATGCACTGCATCCAGGGATCGGACGCCCACCGATTGCGCCGCGACCCGCAGAACCCCAAGCAACTGGGGATCGGCGACCGCGCCACCGAGATGCTGCTGCCCGAGCCCACCTTCGAGGCCATCAAGGATCTGTTCGCCAGCCAGGACTTTGCCCGCACCCGCCCGCAACAGCCGCGCGGCGACCGGATCTTTGATTTCATCGGCGAAACCCGCGAAGACGGCCCCAATATCGTCCAGGCCTTTCACGAGAGCATGACGACCCGCGCCGGTAAGCTGTATGCCATCATCGCCGACGTGTGCGCCTTCGCCAACACCAACGGCGGCACGGTACTGGTCGGCCTGAGCGCCGACCCCAAGCAACCGCCCAAAGGCGTCCCCAATGCCAAAGAAGCGCGCAGCCGGCTGGAGCGCGAGATCAGCCAGCGCATCAGCCCACCGCTGAAGTGCCAGGTGGACGTGCAGGAGACGGGCGGGGTGACCATTCTGCGAGTCCTGGTCCCCCGCGGCGAGGACGGACCTTACGCGGTGGATGACAACAAGATTTACGTGCGCGAGGAGGCCGAGACCGGCCTGGCGGTGCGGGACGAGATCGTGGCCATGGTGGTGCGCCGCCGAGGGGAGGCGGCCGTGGCCGGAGAAACTGCCGCTGAAACGCCCAGGGCTCCGCACCGAGAGCATCCCCGGGAGGCCGCCAAGGGCCTGCCGGCACCGCCCCGTACCGGCGTGGAGATCGTTGAGGTGGAGGAGCGGGACGGGGTGCACTACTACACCATGCGAGATCTGCGCAACGGCAACGTGGTCAAGAACGTCACCAGATCCTCCGCCCGGCGCCTGTGGCACTACGCCATCGAGCAGCGGCAGGGGCTGCCCGAGGATTTGAACCAGCTGACCGCCCCCTGGCAGGGCGACATGGCCGTGCTGCGCAAGCGGGGCGCTGGAAAATCCGCTCGTTACGACCTGGCGCAGCGGCAGAACGGCGCGGTCCGCATCTACTTCGGAGTCACCGATGACGGTGTCCACGGACCCTGGCGCGATCTGGTCGGCGGGGAGGGGGAGTAGTCGCGCGTGGCACGCCGGGTCGGCGTGTTGACCGTCTCGGACCGTTCCGCTGGCGGCGAACGGGAAGATCGCTCCGGTCCGGCTCTGGCAGGTCTGCTGCAGACCCACGGCTGGACGGTCGTCGTGGCCGAGATCGTCCCGGACGAGCGCCAGCAGATCCGGGCGACCCTGGAGCAGTGGGCCGATTCGGGCTCGGTGGATTTGATCCTGACCACCGGAGGCACCGGCTTCGCCGCCCGCGACCTGACTCCGGAAGCTACGTTGGAGGTGCTTGACCGTCTGGCGCCCGGGCTGGCGGAGAGCATCCGGGACGCCGGAATGCGGGCAACCCCCCACGCCATGTTGGGTCGCGGCGTGGCCGGGCTGCGCGGCCGGGTGTTGATCGTGAACCTACCGGGTAGCCCGCGAGCCGCACAGGAGAGCCTGGAAGTGATCCTGCCGGTGCTCCCGCACGCGTTGGACCTGTTGGCTGGTGAGGGCGGCGACCTCGGCCACCAGCCCCCGGCCCACAAACCCCTGGCCTGAAGTCCACGTTTCGCGGAGATTGCCGCTTGACTCGGCCTCGGGTTGGCTTTACACTGTGGTTGACCCCCTCCCCCCTGGGGGGGGTATAGCCTGAGTGGAGTGCCCGATGGACCGCAGCGAAAGCTTGCGCCGCCTGAAGACCGCCGAAGGCCACATCCGCGGCATCGAGCGCATGCTGCAGGAGGAGGCCTACTGCATCGACGTCATCCGACAGATCCAGGCGGTCCAGTCGGCCCTGTCCAAGATCAGCCTGCAAATCCTGGACGACCATCTGCACTCCTGTTTGATCACGGCCGTGCGCGGGGAGGACGTCAAGGCCCGCGAGCAGGTGCTGCAAGAGATCGCCGAAGTATTTGCCGTGCGCAAGTCTGCCTGAGAAAAGGAGCAACCACCGATCATGGAGAACCGAACGTACACCATTCCGGGGATTCACTGTGGCCATTGCGTCAGCACCATCGAACGCGAGTTGTCCGAGCTGAAGGGCATGCGCAAAGCCAAGGCCGACCAACTCACCCACCGGCTAGAGGTCGAGTTCGAGCCGCCGGCCACGGAGGCCCAGATCACCACGCTGCTGGCCGAGATCAACTACCCGGTCGCAGTCTAAAGCGAGCCGCGGGGCAGCATGGCTGAGAATGTGAAGCACCTCACCCTGCCGATCACCGGCATGACCTGCGCCAACTGCGTTGCCACCGTCGAACGCGGTCTGCGCAAGCTGGAGGGGGTGGACCAGGTCACGGTCAACCTGGCCACCGAACGCGCCAGCCTGGTGTATGACCCGGCCCAGGTCGATGAGCGGGCGATCCTGGCCCGGGTTGAGCGGGTGGGTTATGGCGTGGCCACCGGCCGGGCCGACCTGCTGGTGCAACGTTTGGCGGACGACAGCGATGCCCGCCGCCTGGAGCGGGCAGTGCTCAGCCTGTCGGGGGTGCTGCAGGCCACCGTCAATCTGGCCATTGAGCGAGTCCTGGTCGAGTACATACCGACCGTACTCAGCCAACGTGAGATCCGTCAGGCGATCGACAAGGCCGGATTTCGAGCCGTCGAGGCCGAGGGCGGGGTCGAAGATGCCGAGCAGTTGGCCCGCGATCGGGAAATCGGCAAGCAGCGCCGCCTGCTGCGGATCGGGTTGGCCCTCACCGTCCCGCTGTTCGCCCTGTCCATGGCCGGTGACCTCGGCTGGATCTCATCGCACAGCCCATGGACTCGTTGGATCATGCTGATCCTGGCCACGCCGGTCCAGTTCTACGTGGGGGCCCAGTACTATCAGGGCGCCTTCAAGGCCCTGCGCAACGGCTCCGCCAACATGGATGTCTTGATCGCCATGGGCTCCTCCGCCGCCTACTTCTACTCGCTGCCGATCCTGCTGGGCTGGATCCATGGCCATCTGTACTTCGAGACGGCGGCGGTGATCATCACTCTGATCGTGTTGGGTAAGTATCTGGAGGCCCGCGCCAAGGGGCGCACCAGCCAGGCCATCCGGGCCCTGCTCAGCTTGCAGGCCAAGACCGCTCGCGTGCTACGCGACGGGGAAGAGGTCGATCTCCCGGTGGAGCAGGTGCAGGTCGGAGACCTGCTCATCATCCGCCCGGGTGAGAAGATCCCGACCGACGGCGTGGTGTTGGAGGGCCGGACCGCGGTGGACGAGTCCATGCTCACCGGTGAATCGATGCCGGTGAACAAGGGCGCCGGCGCGGAGGTCTTCGGGGCGACCCTCAACCGCATGGGATTGATCCGGGTGGAGGCCACCCGGGTGGGCAAAGACACCGCCCTGGCCCAGATTGTCCGCCTGGTGCAGGAGGCGCAAGCCAGCAAAGCGCCCATCCAGCGCCTGGCCGATCGGGTCGCGGCGGTCTTCGTGCCGGCCGTGATCGGCGTGGCGCTGCTCACCTTCTTGGGTTGGTATTTCCTGGCTCCGCCTGCAGCCGGCATCTCCCCCTTCACCCGCGCCTTGATCAACATGGTGGCGGTATTGGTCATCGCCTGCCCGTGCGCCATGGGCCTGGCCACTCCCACAGCGGTGATGGTCGGGACCGGCAAGGGGGCCGGGCTGGGCATCCTGTTCAAGAACAGCGAAGCCCTGGAGCGGGCGGGCCAGGTGGACACGGTAGTGCTGGATAAAACCGGGACCATCACGCTGGGACATCCGGTGGTGACCGACGTGCATCCGCACGCCTGGACGGGGGATGAGCAGGAGCTGCTGCGCCTGGCCGCCAGCGCCGAACGGGGATCGGAACATCCGCTGGGTGAAGCGATGGTGGCGGCCGCCACCACCCGCGGCCTGAGGCTGGCCGAACCGGAGGCTTTCCAGGCCTTTCCCGGCCTGGGAATCGCGGCACAGGTGGAAGGCCACGCCGTGTTGGTGGGAACGGTAGAGTGGCTCACCCAGCGAGGGGCGGGACTGAACGGCCTGGAGCGGTCGATGTCCATACTCCAATCGCAGGCCAAGACCGCCGTCGCCATCAGCGTAGACGGAGCGGCGTCGGGGGTGGTGGGCATCGCCGATACCATCAAAGAGGGTTCTCGGCAGGCGGTGGCCGAGCTGCAGGAACTCGGTCTGGACGTCATCATGCTGAGCGGCGACAATCGGCAGACTGCCGAGGCCATCGCGGAAGCCGTGGGGATCGACCAAGACCAGGGGCAAGGGCACGTCCTGGCGGAGGTCCGGCCGGCGGACAAGACCGCCGAGATCCAGCGGCTGCAGTCCGCCGGGCGCACCGTCGCCATGGTCGGCGACGGTATCAACGACGCCCCGGCACTGGCTCAAGCCCAGGTGGGCATCGCCATTGGCACCGGCACCGATGTCGCCATCGCAGCCGCGCCCGTCACGCTGATTGGGGGTGACCTGCGCGGCGTTGCCAGGGCGATCCGTCTTTCGCGCGGGACCCTGCGCACCATCAAGCAGAACCTGTTCTGGGCCTTCATCTACAACATCCTGCTCATTCCGGCTGCGGCACTGGGTTTTCTCAATCCCATGCTGGCGGCGGGCGCCATGGCCTTCAGTTCCATCTTCGTAGTCAGCAACAGCCTGCGCCTGCGCGGTTTTCGACTAGACTCCACCCGGTAGGTCGTCCAGGATCCTCGCCGTCATGGATGTCACGCTATTCACCCGTCGCGATTGTGAGCTCTGCGATCAGGCCAAAGCTGTGTTGCAGACCCTGCAGCCGGAGTTCCCGCATCGGTTGATCGAGATCGACATCGAAGCGGACCCGTCCCTGCTGAAACAGTATGCAGAGCTCATTCCGGTGCTGAAGATCGGTCCCTACATCTTGCAGGCCCCGTTCAGCCCGACCCAGGTGCGGGTTTCACTGGGCGCCGCGAGGCAGTCGCAGGCGGCCGCGGCAGACGCCCCTCCGGCCGATCAGCGGGGATGGGCGCTTCGGCTCAACCAGGGTCTGGTAGTCTTCGCCCGGCACTGGCTGGCGGTGTTCAACCTGCTGGTCTTCACCTACGTGTCGCTGCCCTTCGCGGCCCCGGTGCTCATGGAAGCCGGCGCCACCGGACCGGCGAATCTGCTCTATACCCTCTACTCGCCGTTCTGCCACCAACTGGCCTTCCGCAGCTGGTTCCTGTTCGGCGAGCAACCCGCCTATCCCAGCGGGTTGGCCGACACGGACCTCCAGCCCTACGGCGAAGCCACCGGCTTCGATGAACTGGACTACGCCGCGGCCCGCGCCTTCCGCGGGGACGAGCAGTTGGGGTACAAGGTCGCTCTGTGCGAGCGAGACATCGCCATCTATGGCGGCATCCTCCTGGCGGGGCTGGTCTTCGGACCGTTCAAGAAGCACGTTAAGCCGCTGCCGATCGCCCTCTGGTTGCTGCTGGGAGTGTTGCCCATTGCGCTGGACGGTGGAAGCCAGCTGCTCTCTGTCTTCCCGCTCTATCCACTGCCGGCCCGCGAAAGCACGCCCTTCCTCAGATCATTCACCGGCGCGCTCTTCGGCGTGATGAATGTCTGGATGGCGTATCCCTACGTCGAACAGAGCATGCGCGAGACCCAGGCGGCCATCTCCGCCAAGCTCTCGGTGGCCCGCCAGCGAGACGGACAGGCGTAGGTGGTACACTGCCGGCATGCCCTTCGCCCAGCGCGGTGAGCTGCGCCTGTTCCAATTCGAAAGCCTGCTCCGACACAACCTGAACCACGCCGTTTTTACCCGACGCGGGGGCCTCAGCCCCGATCCGTGGCGCTCGCTGAACCTGGGCGGCACGGTGGGCGATGCGCCCGAGCGCGTCGCCGAAAACAAGCGTCTGGCGCTGGCTTCCCTGAATCGCTCGCCGGAGTCGGTGTGCGAGGTCTGGCAGGTCCACTCCAGTCGGGTGCTGCTGGCCCAAGGGCCCCGCGGCGCGCAGCCGCCGATCCAGGCCGACGCCATGATCTGCAATCGCCCGGAGGTCACGCTGCTCATGCGGTTCGCCGACTGTGTGCCCATATTGCTCTTTGACCCGGTCCGGTCGGCCATCGGGGCAGTGCACACCGGCTGGCTGGGCACGGTCCGCAAAGTGGCGGCCGAGACCGTGGCCCAAATGCAGCAGGCCTTCGGAAGCCGGCCGGCCGATTTGCTGGCCTGCATTGGCCCTTCGATCGGTCCCGACCACTATCCGGTGGGTCCGGAAGTTGTGGAGCAGGTACGGCAGGCCTTTGGGCAGGAGTCAGAGCGCCACCTGCTGCCTCGGGACGGGCAAGTGTGCTTTGACCTGTGGTCGGCGAATCACAGCCTGCTGGCACAATCAGGGGTGGGATCCATCGAGCTGTCCGGTGTTTGCACGGCCTGCCATGTCGAGGACTGGTTTTCCCATCGGGGTGACCGCGGGAAGACCGGTCGCTTTGGTGCGGCTCTGGCCCTGGATGGCTAATGCGGGCGTGGGGTATCCCGGTTTGACCGAGATCGAAAGCAACCTGGGCCAGCTGCGCGAGCGCATCCGCCGCGCTTCGGAACGCGCCGGACGGAACCCGTCCGAGGTGCAGCTGGTTGCGGTGACCAAGGGATTTCCACCCGAGACGATCCGATTGGCGGCGCAGTCCGGTCTCACCCAGGTCGGAGAGAACCGGGTTGAAGAGGCCCTGCCCAAGCGGGAGGCCCTGGTCGACTTGCCCGAGTTGGCGTGGCACATGATCGGCCACCTCCAAAGCCGCAAGGCTGCCCTGGTCCCTGGCGCCTTCCGGATGGTGCATTCGGTGGACCGGCTCAAGATCGCGGGCCTGCTCGACCAGCGGGCCGGTTCAGCCGGCCTGCGCCTTCCCGTCTTGCTGCAGTGCAACGTCTCCGGAGAAGCCACCAAGGGCGGCTGGCCGCTGGCCGATCGCTCCAGCTGGGAGACCGTGCTTCCCGAATTCGACCACATCGCCCGGCTTCCGCACCTGCAGCTGATGGGTCTGATGACGATGGCACCGATCACCCCCGATCCGGAGGCCGCCCGGCCGGTGTTCCGAACCCTGCGCCAGGTGGCGGAATTCCTGCGCGACCGGACGCCGTGGGGCTGGGAAGTGCTCTCCATGGGGATGAGCGATGATTTCGAGATCGCGGTGGAAGAGGGCGCCACGCTGCTGCGTATCGGGCGGGCGTTGTTCGGGCCGCGGCCATAGGACTTCCCTCCTCCGTCCCCATCCGTCGATCTATGGGATAATAGGCTGGCTAGGGAACCGACCGGTGGAACCGCTGATCACCGTCATCAGGTTGCTCTCACTGCTGCTTACCCTGGCGGTCCTGGCGGATATCCTCGTAAGTTTTATTCTGAGTCCGTACCATCAGATCCGCCGCTACCTGGATTCGCTGGTTGGTCCGCTGCTGGCTCCCATTCGCAGGATCATGCCGTTTGTCGGCGGCCTGGACTTTAGCCCGATGGTGCTCATCATCCTCATTCAGATCGTAGAAGACGTTCTGATCATGCTGCTGCGAGGACTGTCGAGCTAAGGCCGAGATGCCAAAACCCAAGCTGCACGACGGCAAGCGCGGGGCCGCGCTCACCGTTCGCGTGACGCCCCGGGCCCGCAAGAGCGAGTTCGCCGGAGTCATGGAGGACGGCACGTTGCGGGTCCGCATCAAGGAGCCCCCGGTGGAGGGCAAGGCCAACCAGGCCTTGATCGCTTTCCTGGCCAAGGTGCTGGGAGTGCGCAAGAACCGGATTGAGATTGTCGCCGGGGAGAGCGGCCTGGATAAGATCGTGGCCGTAGAGTCGATGAGCGCAGAAGAAGTGGAGAACCGGATCCAGGGCTGGCTGGATTCCTGAGGCTACATTCCGAACTTCATCGGCGAGGGCAGTTCCACCCCCGTCGCCGTCAACCGCCACAGAGTCTCAAACGCAGCATCACGCAGGTGATCCTCGCCGGAGCGCAGGGCTTTGTACAGCTCCATGCTCAGTTCTTCGCCGCCGCTCCAGGCCAACGCCTCGATGGCCGCGATCTGCTCGTCGGTTGAACCGTTGTTGAGCGCCCGGCGTACCAGATCCAGGGCTGCTCGACCCGGAACCATCCCGATTCCCTCGCGCCCCGCGTAGGCCACCAACCAGGGCAGCTCGGAAAGGTCTTTCGGCGCGGCGTAGACCTTCCAGCGCGGGTTGCGTCGCTGCTCCAATGCTTCCGCTGCGGCCCCCCGAACCACCCACTGATTGTCGTCGACCTGGACCTTCTCCAGGATCTCCTCGGCCCAGCGCTCCGGGATCCGAGCCAGCCCGAACACCGCTGCCCGCCGGGTGAGCAGAGCGTCATGCTCGGCCGCTTCCCGCAGCATGACGTATCCCTCGCCGGTGTTGGCCGCCAGAGCCTCGGCGGCCGCCAGGCGGACCGCTTCCTCGCCCTCCAGCAGGGCATGCCCCAGCGCTTCCAGAGCAGGATCGGTTCCAATGGCCGCCAGTCCCAGGCAGGCGGCCTGGCGCACCAAGAGCACCGGGTCCTTGGTGGTGATCGCCGCCAATTGCGGGATGGAGTCGGCATCGGCAATCCCGCCCAGCCCCAAGGCACCCAGCACCCGGCTGGAGACGGACTCCGATCGCAGCATACGCTGGAAGAGGATATTCACCGAAGACTCGGCCGACTGTGCCAGCAGGTGCAGCGCCCGCAGCCGCAGGCCGTAGGGATTGCTGCCCTCCTGCACCACCATCGCCAATTCGCGCAGCAAGCGCGTCCGCCAGGGAGCCTTGCTCGGTGAGCCTGGCAGCCAGCGGCCGACCCGCAGCATCTCCAGCTTGAGCGGTTCACGGGTCGTGTTCAACAGCCGCTGAACTGCCGAGTCGGCCTGGCCCAGCGTGGCAAAATGCTTAAGAGCGGCCTGCGCCGGGGCCCAGGCCGAGTTAAGCAGCCCCTCCAGCAGCCCGGCTTCCAGCATGCCGCGAGCGGCGAAGTAGGCCCCGACGACGGGCTGTTGGAACGACAGCTTCCCGTCCGCCCTGCGCACCAGGATCCCGGCTTCCACCAGATCCCCAACCGGCACTCCCCGCGGCACCGACCGCTCGGGCATGGAGGGCATGCCGCCTTCCAGCCAGCTCAGCCCCACCTGCTCGGTGTGGGTCTGCTCCTCCGCGCTCAGTATGCGGGCGGCATAGGAGGCCAGCCCATCGGCCGGCCGCCAGCCGCGAACGTCGCCGGCATAGGAGGCCCAGGTGCGCAGGGTGATCTCGGCCGGTGTCGCACCGCGCATTGCCCCCGCCAGCCATCCGTTGATCAAAGCCGGGTCCAGGTCGCTCAGGCGGCTCTTCGGCAGCCTGGGTGCGACGAACTCGCGCCAGGACTTCGCCCAGGCTGACAGGAACGTCCGCTGCTCATGCTCCGTCCAAGGAGCCAGGCTGACCGGGGCCAATCCGACGCTGAGCAGGCCGTCGTAGCCCATCGGGGCGGCCACCACCACCATCCGGTTGCCCGGGTACTCCTTCAACAGCGCCTGAAGCCAGCCGGTCACTGGAACGATCAGGTCAGGTGGGAAATCATCGAGGCCATCGAGCAGCAGGATGGCTCGACCCCCGCTGAAGTGCCTGCGCAGGTAGGCCGGCAGCATGGAGGCCACGCCCGAAGAAGCCGTGCGCTGAGCGGCCAGGATCAGAGGCTCCAGCGGGTCCTTCTCCGCGCCACGAGAGAGGTCCAAATCCGCGGCGTAGACAAACACCGGAACGAGGCCGTGCAGGGCGCTCATCTCAGGTGCACGGTTGGCCAGCCGCAGCGCCAGATAGGCCAGGGCGATGGTCTTGCCGGCCCCAGGATCACCAGTCAGCAGCAGGTTGTGGCCACCCTCCAGCGCCTGCGCCAGGGTGAGCGAGGGCGCCACGAACACTCCCGACAGGTAGTTCATGTCGGGGAGGTTGGGCACCACCGCCAGGGTAGTGTGGTAGGCCGCCTCGGGATGGATCGGATCGGTGGGTTGGGGCGGTGCCAGCACGCGGGGCGCAATCAGCACCTCGTCCAGCGCAAAGATCGGGCGCGCCAGATGCAGGGTCTCCATCCGGCTGACTAGCTCGATCTGATAGCGATCAATCGCGCGGGTCCTCAGGCTGGCACGCAGCGCGTCCAGTTGTTCACTCAGAGCGGAGCGCAGCCACCTGAAGACCGGCTTGAGCCGGCTGAGCAGCAAGGCAATCAACGCGGCGGCTACGACGCCGACGAGGAATTCGCGCCAGCCGAACACGGAACCGAAGGGGCCGAAGGGTCCAAACATGCCAGGCTATCCTGCGTACAAGATCCGACCGCACTGTGGACAATTCACCAGGTCAGCGCCGCCGCGGATGACCTGCTGCATGGAGGGGGTGATGGTCAGCCCACAGGCGGTGCAGGTACCTTCATGCAGCGACGCCACCGCCAGGCCGCTTAGCTTCCGGCTCAAGGCCTCATAGCGAACCAGGTCTGCGGCTGCGACACTGACCGTGGCAGCCTCCCGCTCGGCCTGCAGGTTGTCCAGCTCGATGTCTAGTTGAGCCTGCTCGCTGAACAGCGCAGCGTGTTCGGTGGCCAGGCGAGTCTGAAGCCCGGCCAACTGCTGGGTCATCGACTGGCGCTGCTCCTGCAACTCCTCCTGTTCCAGCAGGACTTCCAGCTGCCGGTCCTCCAGAGTCTGCAGATGTCGTTTCAGCGACTCAGCCTCGAGCTGCAAATCCTGCAGCTCCTTGGGGTTGCTCACAAATCCCCCATACAGGGAGTTTTCAGTCTGCTCGAGCTTCTCTCGCTGCGCCTGGGCGGCGTATTCGGCTTCCCGGACCGACACCCGGGCCGCCTCCAACTGATTCTGATTGCCGTCCAGCGAATGCTGCAAGCTGAGCTGCTCGGTGGAGTTGGCCAGGATCGCCGAGATCTGCTCGCCGCGGATTCGGCGCCGCGAGATCTCACCGTCCACTTGCTGCAGCCGATGTAGGGCGGAGACGCGGCCCATGGTGGGGCGATTATAGTGGCAGTCCGGTACCCACGGCAAATGGCGGGCTCTACCAAGGCGACGTACAATGCCTCCATGTCCCGCAGCCAGAGCTGGGCGTTGGCCGCGGCCCTCAGCCTCTTTGCAGCCGGATGCGCCCTGGCGCCGTATTGGCTGGCGGCAGGACGGGTCGGGCAGGGCGCCTCCTTCTCCGGATTCCTGATCAACCCGCAGGATGGATTCAGCTACCTGGCCAAGATGCGCCAAGGGGCCCTGGGCGGCTGGGGCTTCCTGCTTCCCTACGCCTCCGCCCCCGGCGAGCCGGTGCTCCTGTTCGTCTACTATCTGGCGCTGGGGCACCTCGCCCGACTCCTTGGATTGCCGCTCCTGTATACGTACCACGCCGCTCGCCTGCTCGGTACCCTGCTGATGTTCCTAGCGGCGTATGCTCTGCTTGAGGTTTGCCTGCAGCAGGCCCGGGCACGCTGGGCCGCCTACGTGCTGATCCTGTTCGGCTCGGGATTGGGTTGGCTGGGCCTGCCGTTCGGGATTTGGGGGAACGATCTGCTGGTCCCGGAGGCGATTCCCTGGTTCGCAGGGATGACCAACGCCCACTTCCCGCTGGCCTGCGCCGCGCTGCTGGGAATCTTCTACGCGTTGTTGGATCGTCAGACAGCGCAGCCGCGACGCGCCATGCTGGCTGCGGGGTGCTCGTTGGTGCTGGCGGTGGTTCAACCATTCGTGCTGCTGGTGCCACTCCTGGCCGCCGCCGGTTGGGGCGTGGTCGAGATCTGGCACCAGCGCCGCGGGAGGCCGCTTACAGAGGTCGTCCGGGGTCAGCTCGACGCGGCGAGCATGGTGGGGGCGGCACTGCTGGCCAGCCTTCCCGTCCTGCTCTACGACTTGTGGATCACCCAGGTTCACCCGGCCTTGCGCAGTTGGTCTGCCCAGAACCGGACCCCCGCTCCGCCTCTGCTAGAGACCCTGCTCGGTTTTGGCCTGCCGTTGTTGATGGCCGGCCTCGCTCTGTGGAGATCGCCCGAGTCCCGCGCACCGGGCCCGCGCCTGCTGGCCGCCTGGTTTGCTGCCGGACTGCTCATGGTCTACCTGCCCTTCAGCCTGCAGCGGCGCATGTTGTTGGGGTTGTACTTCCCACTGGCCGGATTGGCGGGCTTGGGGTTGGCGTGGCTGAGCGAGCGGGGGCTCCGCTTCGTGCCGGCGCTCGGACTGGTGCTGGCACTCGGGCTCCCTTCCAATTTAGCGGTGGCGGCTGCCGGAGTGACCGCTGCGGCTCGGATGGATCCCTCGGTGACGATTCGGGACGATGAGCTGCGGTCCTATCGCTGGCTGGAGGCCCATGCCCCGCGGCGGGCGTTGGTGCTGGCGGGCCCCACTGGCGGGAACAGGCTTCCGGCGTTCGCCGACGTGCGGGTGCTCTACGGGCATCCGTTTGAATCGCCCGAGGCCGAGATGGCCAAGAGCCTGGTGGCGGCCCTATATGGCGCTGGCGAGGGCAGCGAACAGCTGCTGCGAGTACACCAGATCGAGTACGTCCTGTATGGCCCGGAAGAGCAATTGCTCGGCAGCCCCGCCTGGTTGGATACTCTCCGGCCCGTGTATCGCGTGGGCGTGTTCACCCTGTACCAGGTGCCCGAGCAGTGAAGGACCAAACAGGCGGCGCTCTCCGCATTGCGGCCATCCAGCTGCTTGCCGGGTTGGTGTGGCTGCTTCCGGTCACGGTCCGGCCACTGGGTATTCCTTTCTGGCGGGGAGGGGAGTACAGCGACCTGCTGGTTTCTCACTGGCCGAATGCCTGGTACATTCGCCACTCGCTACAGACCTGGGGCCAGCTTCCGCTGTGGAATCCGATGATCCTTGGAGGCGCGCCACTCGCCGCCGATCCGCTCTCTGGCCTGTGGTATCCCCCCGGCTGGCTGGCGGTGCTCTTCCCAAGTGGGTTTGCCTTCAACCTGCTGCTGTGGCTCCATCTGGCCTGGGCGGGAACCGGGATGTGGATGCTGCTCCAGCGCCTGCGATTGGCGCAGCCGGCGGCGCTGGTGGGCAGTCTGGCCTTCTCGGGCATGCCCAAGCTGGTGGGGCATATCGGCCTCGGGCACGTCGGCTTGGTCTACGCGGTGTCCTGGACGCCGTGGGTGGCCCTGGCGGCGATGGCCGCGGCCGAGCAGACCGCCTCCCTGGGCGCAGCACTGCGCCGGTCGGCATTGGCCGGCGGCATGCTGGGTCTGGTATTCCTGGCCGATCCCCGCTGGTCTGTGCCGCTTTCCATGATCGCCCTGGCCGTTGCCATAGGGCAAATTGCGCATAGCCACCAGGAAGACACCATGTGGCCCCGGTGGCTGGCGGGCCGGGGCGCCCTGGCGCTGGTGTGCTCGGTGGGCGTGGCCGCGATCCTGGCCCTGCCTCTGCGGGAATTCGTGGCGCTGAGCACGCGCAGCGAGCTGACGCGAACGGAGAGCGGGGCGCTGGGATTGCCGGCCGCCCGGCTGCTCGGCCTGATTGCTCCCGACCTCGGCGGATGGCCGGAGTGGCAGGCCTACACGGGTGTGATCGTCATGGTGCTGGCGTTGGTGGCTCTCTTCGGCCGCTCCCGGGGTGCACTGTTCTGGGCGGGCGTGGCGCTTTCGTGCTGGCTCCTGGCGCTGGGTGATCAGACGCCGCTGCATGCCATCCTGACCCGAGTCGTCCCCGGCTACGGCTGGCTGCGGGTTCCCTCCCGCTGGCTGTTCGGTTCAGGGTTCGCCCTGGCCGTGCTGGCTGCCCACGGGCTCCACCGGTTGATCGGCACGCAGTTCGAAGGCAGAGAGCGGTCTCGCTTCAACCTGGCCGTCTTTGGGCTTCTCGGGCTGCTGCTCGGCCTGTCCTTCGTCAGCTGGCGGTTTTCGCCGGATTCGCCCGTGGGTGTGGGACTCCAGCGGGGGCCGGCCTTCGCCGTCAGTGCGACCGTGCTGGGCACGGCGCTGATTTGGATCCATTCCAAGGTCCGCCGGGCCGTTCCAATCCGTTGGCAGGCCTTCGGCTGGGTAGCCTTGCTGGCTCTGGATCTGGCCCTGGTGGATCTCAGTGAGATCGAATCGAGGCCCTCGGCGCCGGCGGAGAACGCCACAGTGGCCGAGGTTGCTGCCAGATTGACCCCCAGCGCGCCCGAGCGGGCCTACTCCCCGTCCTACAGCCTACCGCAGCCAGCGGCTGCTGTTGCCGGGCTGGAGCTCGTGGACGGGATCAACCCGCTTCAACTGCGCGGGCTGCGTGACTACATGGCGGCGGCCTCCGGCTTCGGTACGGAAGAGTACAGCGTGACCCAGCCGCCCTTTCCGGAGGGCGATCCACGGCACCCGTGGGGGGTGCGGCCGGATCCGGTTCTGCTGGGCCGGTTGAATGTCGGTTACCTGGTGAGCGCCTACTCGGTGGAAGCGGAAGGCTGGGGATTTGCTGGGGTGGCTGGCGGCGAGTATCTGTACCGAAACGCCTTCGCCCGGCCCCGGGCCTGGGTGGAGCTCGAGGCGGCCGGCGGGTCCTGGCGACCCGTGAGCAAATTGACCTGGACCCCCAACCGCATCCTCATCGAGGCCGAGGGGCCGGGGCGACTGGTGATCAGCGAGATGAGCTATCCCGGATGGCAGGTGAGGCTCAATGGGGCGGAACACGAATTGGAGCAAGGTGCACAGCCGTTGCGATCCATCAGCCTGCCATCCGGAGCTCAACATGTAGAGCTGTTCTTCAGGCCATGGACGGTCTTCGGCGGCGCCGCCATCACGTTGGTCACCTTGGCCGTCATCTCGGCCCTGTGGCTGATCCGCCCATGACCCGCCTGGAATGGCGATGGTGCCTGAAGTACTCTATGCTGCTGGGCGCCCTCACCAGCCTCCCCTACCTGGTGGCGAGCTTCAAGCATGGGGAGGCCTGGGCCTTCACTGGATCGGTTATTGCGGTGGAGGACGGCAATTCCTACATCGCCAAGATGCGTCTGGGAGCCTCGGGGGACTGGCTCTTCCAGACACCCTACTCCTCTCGCCCTCCCCAGGGGCTGCCGGCATTCCTGCCCTATCTGCTGCTGGGAAAACTCGCCGGCACCGAGCCCTCGCACGCCGCCCTGCTGGTCCTCTACCACGCGCTGCGGCTGGCCGCCATTCCGCTGGCGGTGGCCGCGACCTATCGCTTCCATGCACTTTGGGTGGCCTCGGAGGCCTGGCGGCGCTGGGGCACGCTCCTAGCCACCCTGGGAGGTGGGCTGGGCTGGGTGCTGCTCTTGATGGGACAGCCAGGCGGTGATCCCCTGGTGCCGCCGGAGTTTTACTCACCGGAGGCATTTGGGTTTCTGGCCTATTTCGGAATCCCCCACCTGATCCTGGCCCGGGCGGCTCTGCTGTTCGGGGTGTGCTGGTACCTGGAGGCAGCCCGGCTGGGAGGTTGGGGATGGCGCACTGGCGCGGCCTGGCTGGGACTGGCGGTGCTCCAGCCACTGGCGCTGGTCTCTGGCGCGGCCGCTCTGCTGGTGCACGCCGCCACGCTGCTGAGGTCTGGAGGGCAGGGCCTGCGCCGCTGGCTGAAGGCCGGCGGGGTGGCGCTGCTGTTCCCGGCGCCGGTGGTGTTGTATCTGGCCGCCGTCTACCTGAGGGATCCTTCGCTGCAGGCCTGGGCCCGGCAGAATTACCTGCCTTCCCCCCCACCGTGGCAATACCTGGTCAGCTTTCTCCCGCTGCTGCCACTGGCCGGTTTGGGCGCCTGGAGATTGCTGCGCCAACCGGGAGGCTTGCTGCTGGCGGCCTGGCCGCCGGCGCTGCTGGCTCTGGCCTACGCGCCGGTGGGGGTTCAGCGCCGGCTCATCGAGGGAGTCTGGGTAGGACTGGTGGTTCTGGCTGCGGCGGGACTGGAGCAGGCCACCAGCCTGGGCGCCTGGAAGAAGCACCTCGGGAGAGGTCTCATTTCGGTTTGCCTCCCGACCAGCATGCTGCTGGTGGTCGCGGGGCTGCGGGTGGGCCTGAACCCCTCCGAACCGGCGTTCCGACCCGCTGCGGAGGTGGCGGCCTTCGCCTGGCTCGCCGATCACGCGCCACGCGGTTCGGTCGTCCTGGCCTCCTTTTCAACCGGCAATGCGCTGCCGGCCTGGGCGCCGCTGCGGGTGGTGATCGGGCATGGCCCCGAGACGGCCGGATTGGCGCAGCTCCGGCCTGAGGTGGAGGCGTTCTTCGAACCCGCCCACCTGGATTCAGCCCGCACGGACTTCCTGAAGGCGCAGCAGGTGGCCTTCGTGTTCTTCGGTCCGCACGAACGGGCCCTTGGCGCCTGGGATCCCGGTCAAGCCGAGTACCTCCAGCAGGTCTATGCAGCCTCGGGCTACGCCGTCTATGCCCTCCCCTGATTCGCCCCGGGTCGAGCCAGGTCGGCTCTTGCCCTGGGTGGGGGTGGCCATCGGCCCGCTGCTGCTGTTTGGGCCGATGCTCCTTCGGGGACAGGCGCTGTTTTGGGGCGCGCCGATGCTGCAATTCACGCCCTGGCGGACTGCCGCAGTGCAAATCCTGGGCAGCGGACATTGGCCGCTGTGGAACCCCTGGCTGGGCCTGGGCGCCCCGCTGCTGGCCAACTACCAGTCGGCGCTGCTCTACCCGCCCAACCTGCTCCTGCTGGTGGTAGACGTGGCCTGGGGACAGACCCTGCTGGTCATGCTGCACCTGATGTGGGCCGGAGCCGGCATGCTCTTCCTGGCGCGGCGCATCGGACTCGGGAGGCTGGGGCAGGGAGTGGCCTCTTTGTCCTACGCCCTGTGCGCCTACCTGGTTGCGCGAGCCGGCTTCCTCAGCATGAATGCCACCAGCGCCTGGCTGCCGTGGGTGCTATGGGCCGTGGAGGGTCTCGGCCCGCGGCCGAATTCCCGCGCAGCCGGGAATGCCGCGATCGCGATCCTTGCCGCCATCCTGAGCCTGCAGTGGCTGGCGGGTCACGCGCAGCTGGCCTGGTATTCGGCGCTCCTGGCCGGCGCCTGGTGCACATGGCGAGGCGCAGTCGAGCGGGGCTGGCGGGGGGCCCTGGGAGGCGCGGGCCGATTCCTGGCAGCAGCCGGACTGGCCGCCCTCCTGGCGGCGGCACAACTCATCCCAACTCTGGAGTATCTGAACCAGTCCGGCCGCGCCGAGGGATTGGCGGAAGGCTTTGCGTTGACTTATTCCCTTTGGCCCTGGCGCCTGCTGGGGTTGCTGGCGCCGGACCTGTTCGGCCATCCGGCCCAGGGCAATTTCTGGGGG
>Ga0214473_10000454_pt1 | contig 57732 bp, 57 predicted proteins | sample RVTome_7_FD_203509 | JGI IMG/M metagenome (GOLD analysis project Ga0214473, IMG submission 203509) | Soil microbial communities from uranium-contaminated site in the Upper Colorado River Basin, Wyoming, United States - RVT98D197 | ecosystem: Environmental > Terrestrial > Soil > Contaminated >... | reverse complement strand
CACAGGGCTTGGACTCAGCATCAGCAAGAAGATTGTTGAACTTCACGGCGGGAGGATTTGGGTTGAGAGTGAGGTTGGAAAGGGAAGCAGGTTTGTGTTTATAATACCGGTGAGAAAATGAAAGTATTGATTGTAGAAGACAACGAAGAGAACCGGAAACTTTTTAAGATCATAGTGGAATCCGGGGGACATGCCGCTATTCTTGCAAGTGACGGCGAAGAAGCTGTTGAGACTGCTAAAAGGGAAATCCCTGACATCATACTTATGGATATACAGATGCCGAAGATGGACGGGATTGAGGCTGCAAAAATACTTAAATCAGAACAGTCCACTGCAAAGATACCGATAATAGCCCTTACAGCATACGCAATGACAGAGGAAAAGGAGAAGCTTGGCGGAGACTGGTTTGACGGCTACATTGCAAAGCCGGTTGGCGTAAAGGACATTCTGAAGGTAATTGATGAAACGGCTCAGCGGCAGAAATAAAACGGGTGTCAGGTTTCAGGTCTTTATTTTGTTTTTTTCTGATACCTAACACCTGATACCTGACACCTGAATAAAAGGAGGCAGCATGCCTGAAGACAGTCCGAAGGATCCCGTGGACAGGAAAGCTAAAATCCTGATTGTTGATGATGAAGAGAGAAACCTTAAACTTTTAGGCGTTATACTTTCAAATTATGGTTATGCCTTTGAGACGGCGAAGAATGGCATAGAGGCATTAGAGAAAACACAGTCTTACAAGCCTGACCTCATATTGCTTGACATCATGATGCCCGAGATGGATGGATACGAGACATGCAGGAGGCTTAAGGAAGATGCGCTAACACGCCATATCCCGGTTGTGATGGTGACAGCGCTCGCAGACAGAGAGGCAAAGATTAAAGGGCTTGAAGCCGGCGCAAATGATTTTCTTACAAAGCCTGTTGACACATCGGAGCTTACAATAAGGACAAAGAACCTTTTGAGGATAAAGGAGTTTGAGGATTTTCTGAAAGAGCATAATGTGCTCCTTGAGGCAGAGGTCAAGAAGAAGACAGCCCAGCTCAGGGAAAGCTACATAGATACGATACATAAACTTACAAAGGTTGCCGAATACAAAGACGAGGATACCGCCTCGCACATAAAAAGGTCTGGTTATTATGCAGCGCTTCTTGCAAGAGAACTGGGATGGCAGGCAGAAACTGTTGAAATAATATTTTATGCAGCGCCCATGCATGACATAGGCAAGATCGGAATTCCGGCAGAGATTCTACTTAAGCCTGCAAAGCTAACGACAGAGGAATTCGCATTGATGAAGACTCATACAACTATTGGCGCCAATATACTCGGAGGCAGAACCTCAGGGATTGTTCAGCTGGCAGAGATAATCGCTTTAAGCCATCACGAAAGATGGGATGGCGGTGGTTATCCGAAAGGACTCAAGGAAGAAGATATTCCGGTAGAGGGAAGGATATATAACGTATGCGACCAGTATGATGCGTTGAGAAGCGTCAGGCCGTATAAGCCGGCATTTGATCATTTAAAGGCATTTAAGATAATTACCGAAGGCGACGGCAGGACAATGCCGGAACACTTTGATCCTGATGTGCTTGCCGCATTCAAAGATATTCATAAACAGTTTGAGGAGATATACGAAACTCATAAGGGTTGATATTGAATAAAACTCAGATGGTTCACAGTTCGCAGTTCACAGTTCACGACGATACCATTGGCGTTATTCTTCTGAACCTTGGCGGGCCTGATTCTCTTCAGGCTGTAAGGCCGTTTCTTTATAATTTATTTTCAGACAGAAAGATAATTCAACTCGGCCCTCCATTTCTGCAAAAACCGCTTGCATGGCTAATCGCAACGCTGAGATATAAAAAGACAGAGGGTTATTATAGCCTCATAGGAGGCAGGTCGCCGATACTTGATATTACCAATGCACAGGCAAAGGCGCTGGAGGAGGCGCTAAATAAGTCAGGAGTCGGGAGTCAGGAGTCAATACCCCCCCAGCCCCCCCTTACTAAGGGGGGGATTAAAAGGGGGGTGTTTAAGGTTTACGTTGGAATGCGTTACTGGCATCCTTTGATAGAAGACGTGATACCTCAGATTTATAATGACGGGATCAGAAGGCTTATCGCGCTCAGTCTTTATCCTCAGTATTCTCTGGCAACGTCAGGCTCGTCTTTATCTAAACTCAGGGAAGTCACATCAAAATATTCCATGGAAGTTTTCTGCACGCCTTCATGGTATGACCAGCCACTTTATATTGAGGCATTGGTGGATGTGATAAAGAATGGGATTGAATCTTTTAACTCCAAACTCCAAACTCCAAACTCTGAACTTAATATACACGTTCTCTTCAGCGCCCACAGCCTTCCTGAAAAATTTATTGATGAGGGTGACCCTTATGTGCGTCATATTGAGAGAACGATTGAAGAGATTGTAAAGCGGATACCAATAAAATGGCATCTGAGTTATCAATCCAAGAGCGGGCCTGTAAAATGGCTTGGGCCCTCAACAGGTGAGAAACTCAAAGAGCTTGCAGGCAGGAATATTAAAAATATTCTCATTGTCCCGATAAGTTTTGTATCTGACCATATTGAGACGCTGCATGAGATTGATATATTATATATGCAGATGGCAAAGGACCTCGGAATTAATCTAAGACGTACAGATTCCCTTAACGCACATCCGCTTTTTATTGAAGCGCTGAAAGACATAGTAATAAGGAATGTAAGGGAGCTTGGTTGGACAGAATAGTCATTATAGGCGGAGGTATCTCAGGGCTTTCGCTCGCCTATGCGCTTCTTGAATCTGAACCATCGGCAGATGTAGTAGTATTTGAATCCGAAAAAAGAGCCGGAGGAAAAATATGGACAGAAAAAGTGAACGGTTTTCTCTGCGAAGGCGGAGTTAACGGTTTCCTTGACAACAGGCCAAAGACTTTAGAGCTTGCCTCAAAACTCTTAATTAATCCGCTGAGAAGCAGTGACGCTGCCAGAAAAAGATATGTTTTTTCTGAAGGGAAGTTAAACCTCCTGCCTGAATCGCCTGTATCGTTTCTGTCTTCCGACCTCTTGAGCTTTTATGGGCGCTTAAGGGTAATGTATGAGTTTTTCGCTCCGAGGGGCAGAGCAGATGATGAGACCCTTGCAGATTTTGCAAGGAGAAGGCTCGGCAAAGAGGCATACGAAAAACTCATTGATCCGATGGCATCAGGCATTTACGCGGGGAACCCTGAATCGCTGAGCCTTAAAAGCTGTTTCCCAAAGGTATTCAAACTTGAAGAGAAATACGGAAGCCTTATAAAAGGCATGATAAAACTACAGAGAGAGGCCAAAAAATCAGGAAGTCAAAAAATCGGAGCCGGCCCCGGAGGCACGCTCACATCTTTTCACGACGGCATGGGAATGATGATAGATTCCTTGAAAGGTTGTCTTAAAGAAAGGCTAAGGGTCGGAAGCAAGGTAATCTCTGTTGAGAGGAAAGGTAAGGGATATGCTGTCCATCTCTCTGACGGGATGGTTGTAGAGACGGAGATTCTTGTAATAGCATCCCCTGCACATTCAGCAGCAGAGATTTTAAAAAATCTTGACAGGCCTCTATCATCGGTTCTTTCAGAGATAATGTATCCTTCTGTCTCGGTTGTGTGTTTCGGATACAGGAAAGAACGCATTGCTCGTAAACTGGATGGATTTGGTTTTCTCATCCCGTATAGGGAGCGCAGAAAAATCCTCGGTTCATTATGGGATTCAAGCATTTTTTCCGGAAGGGCTCCTGAGGGGTATGCGCTTTTAAGGAGCATGGTGGGAGGCGCAAGGGCATCCGAGATTGCGATGCAAGACGACAGCTGGCTGATTGATGTTGTTGCAGAAGAACTGAAGGATATAATGGATATAAAAGTTCAGCCTGATTTTGTAAAAATTTACAGACACGAAAAGGCAATTCCGCAGTATAATATAGGTCATGATAGGAAATTGAAAGCAGTTGACGAGATGTTATTAAAATACAAAAACCTGTATTTAACAGGGAATGCATACAGAGGAATAGGCGTTAATGACTGCATAGAAAATTCATATAAATTAGCAGGGACAATAATCAGAAAGGAGGAAATATAAATTGAAAGAACAGGAGATAGCAGAGATTCTTTTAAAGGAAAACGAGGAGTACAAAAAACTTGGAGACGAACATAAAGGCCTTAAAGAGGTGCTTGCGGAGATAGACAAGAAAGTCCATCTCACACCGGAAGAAGAGGTAGAGAGAAAGAGGATTCAGAAGTTAAAGCTTGTAAAAAAAGATAGAATGGCAGAGATTATAAGGGAATATAAGAAAAGCCATTCAACGAACTAAGTTAAGAGTTAAGAGTTAAGAGTTAAGAGTTAAGAGTTGTTCTTTACTTCTCTTTTAACTTTTCACTTTAAACTTTTAACTTCTAACTTGACTGGAGGATTATGCGCAGCAGGACAATTAAGGAAGGATTAGAGCGTGTTCCGCACAGGGCGCTCCTTTATGCGACAGGCATTCCAAAGAGTGAAATGAAAAAGCCGTTTATCGGCGTTGCAACAAGTTTCACCGATATTATTCCGGGACACATTGGCATGAAGGATATGGAGAGATTCATAGAGAAAGGAATACATACAGGAGGAGGCTATCCTTTCTTTTTTGGAATTCCCGGCATCTGCGACGGCATTGCAATGGGACACAGCGGCATGCATTATTCTCTTCCGTCAAGGGAGCTGATTGCCGACATGGTGGAGACGATAGCTCAGGCGCATCAGCTTGACGGCCTTGTGCTTCTTACTAACTGCGACAAGATTACGCCCGGAATGCTCATGGCTGCCGCAAGGATTAATATCCCCTCAATAGTCGTTACTGCAGGCCCTATGATTTCAGGACATCTAAGGGGCAAAAGGCTCTCGCTTGTCAACGACACCTTTGAAGCGGTTGGAAAGTATAAAAAAGGTTTGATAAAAAATGATGAACTTGAAGCGCTTGAAATGTGCGCATGTCCGGGCGCAGGCTCATGCCAGGGTATGTACACTGCAAATACGATGGCTTGCGTTACAGAATCGCTCGGTATGAGCCTTCCAAGATGCGCCACTGCGCTTGCCGTATCCGCCGACAAAAGGAGAATAGCCTTTGCAAGCGGAGAGCGCATTGTTGAACTGGTAAAGAAAAATATCACGCCGAGAAAGATAATGACCCGGAAGGCGTTTGAGAATGCGATAATGGCTGACCTTGCATTAGGCGGCTCAACGAACACTGTTCTTCACATTCCTGCAATTGCGCATGACGCAGGGGTTGGACTTCAGCTTGAGGCATTTGACATACTGGGCAAGAAAACCCCTCATCTTGCAAATATGCTTCCCGGCGGCGAGCATTTTCTTGAAGACCTTGAATGGGCAGGAGGCATTCCTGCTTTGCTGAAGAGATTAAGGGGAAATTTGAATAATTGCATGACAGTCAGCGGCAGGAGCATTTTTGAGATTGCTGATTCCGCAGAGATTATAAATGAAAATGTTATAAGGCCTCTGAGCAAGGCTTACCATAAAGAAGGAGGCATCGCAATCCTGAGAGGCAATCTCGCTCCTGACGGCGCAGTTGTAAAACAGTCTGCCGTTAGCAAGAACATGATGAAGTTTGAAGGCAGCGCAAAAGTGTTTAACTCTGAGGAAGAGGGAATGAAGGCAATCCTCAACGGGAAGATAAAGGCAGGCGATGTTGTTGTCATAAGGTATGAGGGGCCTAAAGGAGGGCCGGGGATGAGGGAGATGCTCTCTCCGACAGCGACAATCGCGGGCATGGGCTTAAGCGAATCAGTGGCCCTGATAACAGACGGAAGGTTTTCAGGCGGGACAAGAGGCCCATGCGTAGGGCACATATCGCCTGAGGCAATGGAAGGCGGAATCATAGCGATTATCAAAAACGGCGACAGGATAAAAATTGACATTCCAAGGAGAAGGGTTGATGTTCTTCTCTCTGAAAAAGAGATAAAGGAAAGGCTCAGCAAATGGAAACCGCCAAAGCCTAAGATAACAAAGGGCTATCTTTCAAGATACGCAAGGATGGTCACTTCAGCAGGAACAGGCGCGGTGATGAAATAAGTATTATTTAACGGCTGTGGCACAGAAGAAACCAATAATGTTTGGACTTTAGTCTTTTGCAATGTGACAGCCGTTCGTTGCAGGTATTTTAAAGGTCGCCCATTTTTCCCTTAAGGAATTGCTACTTCTTTTTCTTTCATTAAACTTGAAAGAGAATTGAGAACAAAGTCCTTTGCATCGAGAATTTCAAGAAGCACAGGCTCACCATCTTTAGAAAAGTGAATAATCATCTGCCCTTCTTCCTCGGCGTAATCTATCTTCTTATCTGAAAGTTCAATAAGAAGGGCATCTACATCTTTACTGTATTTAATCGTTCTCATATCTTGACCTCCTTCCCGGATAAACGGTCACAACATAAATTTTATCGGGTAAAGTTTCATAAACAACTCTAAGAACACGTCTTTCATCAAAACCCTTTTGAGCAATTAACCTATCTTTATAGCCTGCATCTATTCTATCAGGTGACAGGACAACATTTTCAACAATTTCTTTTGAGACATCTATGCCGTGAGACCTCAATATCTCAATTTTCACCAATGAATGCGGGCTAAAGTCTATATCAATTGGCATAAGTTATTTTACATCAATAAGGTATTTTCTGCATGTGCTGTCGATAACCGCCAGTTGCAGGTGTCATAAAAAACTGCCGCATCTGCCTTCGCCAGTCGGGGCTTTCAGCGTTAATTTTCATCTTTTATATGTTCCTTAATTTCTCGTTCTGCCTGACACATTCCTGCCGTGTCTTTAGCTTTCCACCTGTTGTCCCAGCCTTTCTTGTGCGGTTTGCATAATCCACAACTTCTTTTTTTAGTTTTGTATTGTTTTCTCATATAGATTTTCAGTTAAACTTCAATTAATCCCTTTTCTGCCTGCAATGCGCGGCTAACGGTTCATAAATGCAATCAATTGCGTATGCCCCGCCGTTCTGGAGGGATAGACGCAATGCGGATATCCCAACTCTGCCATCCGCCAGTCAAATTTAAATAGATGATATATTTATCAGCATATGTTGTCAATGGAAATTTTAAAAGAATTTATGGACATTTTCATAATCTTTTGTGGTAAAATTGTTTAAATTTTAAAAGGAGCTGTGTGCGATATGAAGATTTCAGGCTCAGAGATATTAATTGAATGTCTGAAAAAAGAGGGAGTTAAGCACATCTTCGGGTATCCCGGAGGCGTTGTGCTGAACATCTTTGACGCCCTTTACGACAACAAGGATTTACGTCTGATCCTCACAAGGCACGAACAGGGCGCTGTTCATGCGGCAGACGGTTATGCAAGGTCATCCGGAAAAGTTGGCGTTGCTCTTGTAACATCAGGCCCCGGCGCAACAAATACAGTTACAGGCATTGCCACTGCATCAATGGATTCCATACCGCTTGTAGTTTTTTCAGGGCAGGTGCCGACAATGCTTATCGGCAATGATGCATTTCAGGAGGCTGATATAGTAGGAATAACAAGGCCGTGCACAAAATATAACTACCTTGTTAAGGATGTGAATGACCTTGCAAGGATAGTGAAAGAGGCATTTTATATAGCGTCTTCAGGCAGGCCGGGCCCTGTGCTTATAGACCTTCCTAAAGATGTAACTGTAGGAAAAGCTGATTTTGTCTGGCCTGAACTTGACATAAGGAGCTACAAGCCCACTTATGAAGGCAATAAGTGGATGATTACGCAGGGCGCCCATCTCATAGCAAAATCAAAAAAACCTGTGATAATTGCCGGAGGAGGGGTGATACTCTCAGGAGCTGCCAAAGAACTCAGAGAGTTCGCAGAGCATGCTGACATCCCTGTGACTATGACACTGATGGGGCTTGGCGGATTTCCGGGTTCGCATAAACTTTCACTCGGCATGCTTGGAATGCACGGGACTTATTATGCCAATAAGGCAGTTCAGGATTCAGACCTTATTATTGCTGTTGGAATGCGTTTTGACGACAGGGTGACAGGCAAGGTTGATGCTTTTGCCCCTAACGCAAAGATAATTCATATAGACATTGACCCGACATCAATAAAAAAGAATGTGAGAGTTGATGTCCCTGTTGTAGGCGATGTAAAAAGAGTTCTTGCAGTTATGAATAAGGTATTAAAGGAAGAGGTAAAGGAACAGTGGGGTGAGGTAAGAAAGGCATGGCTTAAGCAGATAAGTGCATGGCGCGCAGAAAGGCCTCAGGCTTATACTCACAGCGATGATATTATAAAACCGCAGTTTGTCGTTGAGAAGATATATGAGCTTACAAAGGGAGATGCTATTATAACAACAGAAGTCGGGCAGAACCAGATGTGGACAGCGCAGTTTTATAAATTTGATAAACCGAGAACGCTTCTTACATCTGGCGGGCTCGGCACCATGGGTTATGGTTTTCCCGCTGCAATCGGAGCGCAGTTTGCACATCCTGAAAAGCTTGTTATTGACATTGCAGGCGACGGAAGCATACAGATGAACATACAGGAACTTGCCACAGCTGTTATAAATAAGCTTCCTGTTAAAGTAGCTATTCTAAACAACAGATATCTTGGAATGGTAAGGCAGTGGCAGGAACTCTTCTTTGATGAAAGATATTCTCATACCAAGCTTGATGAGAGCGTGCCTGACTTTGTAAAGATTGCCGAGGCATACGGCGCTGTGGGATTAAGGGCCACAAAGCCGAGCGAGGTTGAACCTGTGCTTAAAGAGGCTTTCAGGATAAAGAAGACCGTGTTTATGGATTTTGTTGTTGACTGGAAGGAAAAGGTTTATCCGATGGTTCCTGCAGGCGCAGCAATAGACCATATGCTTTTTGAACAGGCAGAAAAAAAGGCCGAAAAGAAATTAAAGGCAGTGAAATAGAGGAGCGATATGAGACATACAATCTCTGTTCTGGTTGAAAATAAATTCGGTGTGCTTTCAAGGGTATCAGGGCTTTTCAGCGGAAGAGGCTATAACATTGAAAGCCTCTCTGTAGGAGAGACTATAGACCCTCAGATTTCTGTTATGACAATAGTAACAACAGGGGATGACTCTGTTATTGAGCAGATTACGAAACAGCTCAATAAACTTATTGACGTCATAAAAGTCACTGACATGACAGAGCTTGACCATGTTGAGCGTGAAATGGTGCTCATAAAAGTATCTCCGAGACAGCAGGACAAGACAGAGGTGTTAAATCTGACAGAGATATTCAGAGGAAGGATTGTGGATTCAAGCCAGAAGACATACACAATAGAAATCACAGGCGATGAAAAGAAGATAGAGGCGTTTGTGGAGCTTATGCGTCCTATGGGCATAAAAGAATTTGTAAGGACAGGCAAGGTAGCTATAACAAGAGAAGGCATTAAGAAATAGAAATTTTGTTTTCGGTAAAAAATAAAATTAGAGGAGGTGAATTAACATGAGGATACCTTTAATGAAGGTTGTTGCAGCGTATCTGGTAATTGCAATGTTCATCATCGGAATTGCACCGAAGGCTGATGCAGGGATTGCGCCGTCGGAAATCATTGCCATGTCACAGGTTGACAGGGCGGCGGACATTGAAAAGATACAGAAGGTGCTGGAAACAAAGATGGTCAGGGAAAGGCTTGAAAAACTGGGATACGCACAGGAAGAGATTAACAGCAGGCTTACCCAGCTCAGCGACCAGCAGATGCACAATCTGGCGCTCCAGATAGACGATATCAAAGTTGGAGGCGATCTCGGTATCGTGATAGCTCTTCTTGTAATAGCCATACTTGTTGTGTTGTTAATTCAGCTTACGGGGCACAGGGTAGTAGTAACAAAATAAAATGAGGCTAATATTTCAGTCTGTAAATAAGCAGGCATGGATTATCTCCATGCCTGCTTATTTATTTCTTGCTCTTCTCACATTCTTCCTGCATTCATGCGCTGTTGTCAGCAATGGCAATATTCCTGAATCAAGGCAAAACAGAATTATCAGTAATGTTCCCTTCTACGCTCAGGAGGATTATCAGTGCGGGCCCGCATCTCTTGCAGGCGTTATGAATTACTGGAAAATAGATGTTACACCTGATGATATTGCAAAGGAGATATACAGCAAATCTGCAAAAGGCACCCTGAATATTGATATGGTAATTTATCCTCAAAAAAAAGGATTATTTGCAGAACAATATTCAGGATGGATTAAGGATCTGAAGAAAAACATAGATTCAGGCTATCCGCTTATTGTGCTTGTTGATTATGGTTTCTGGGCATTACAGTCAAATCATTTTATGGTTGTTGTCGGGTATAATGAAGACGGCGTGATTGTAAATTCGGGAAAGGATAAGGGCAGGTTCATACCTGAAGAGGATTTTATAAAGGCATGGGAAAAGACAAAATTCTGGACGCTGCTTATCAAAAGAAAGTGAAAAGTAGGGGAAAAAGTAGACAGCATGTAGTAGGCAGCAAACAGGGAAAAAAGAAAAATTTTCTGTCCCCTGTCTACCTCCTACTTCTTACTTCATACTTCTTACTTCTAAGTTCATGCGCCTTGCCAAGGATTATCATCCTCGATGACCCGTTGAGCCCGGAGGAGCACATAAACCTCGGGGTTGCATACGAGAAACAAGGAGAGACTGATAATGCATTGAAGGAATACAAGCTTGCATCAAAAAAACTTCCGCTGGCGTATCTTTGCATGGGGAATATATATTTTCAGAAAAATGATTTTGACGAGGCAGAGTCGGCATATAAAAAGGCGATTGAAAAAGAACCCTCTAATTCAGATGCATACAATAATCTTGCTTGGATTTATTACACAAAAAAGGAAAATCTCAACGAGGCAGAGGAATTCGCTCTTAAGGCAATAGAACTTAATCCTTCAAAGAAAGATTTATATCAGGACACGTTAGATAAGATTAGGGGAGCAAAGAGCAAGCCGTAACGATTGCTGTCAAGAAAATAGGCCTGACCCCAACATGCCCCTAGATTCATCAAGAACGACGGCAAGAAATGCGCTTGTTATGCCTTAATTTCATTTATTGGCAATATTTGTCTGCCATGCCGAATTGTGAGGATGGATATTTGTTTGGTTTCGATACGATAAATGATGCGGTAATTGCCGTAAATTAGCTCTCTAAATTGGCTATCATTAATTTCGGGTAGAATCCGGCCGATTTCGGGAGACGATTTTAGTTGCTCAACTTTAGAAAATACTGTATCAATCCATTTTTCTGCCGCTGATGGTTTGTCTTGGGCAATATAATCGGCTATTTCCGATGCTCTATTGACAGCAAGAGGAGACCAGATTATTCTCATTTTGGAATTCGCTTTAATAGTTTCTCTTTTGCATCTTTATGGCTGATTCCTGCTCCTTTTTCAAGTTGATTGAAAGAGGTTTGAATATCTGATAGAAGCTCTATTTTCTCTTGCATTGCTTCAAATTCATTTGCACCTAAAAGGACCGCGATGCCTTTCCCGTGCTGTGTAATTATCACCGGTCTTTTAGTATCATGAACTTGCTTTATGAAATTTGCCATGCTATTCCTGACTTCTGACAGGGATCTGATATCTTCATCAATTTTTAGTTTTTGCATATTGCACCTCATTAAGTATGTATTTTGTACATTATATCGCACATGTTATGGTACATGCAAGTGTTATTTTCGGGCGGGCATAACGACGAAGCTCAGTGGCGGCCAACTGTTCCTTTAGGGTACAATGCCCGCGCATATAGTTGTTTCCCGATATTGTAGAAACCAAGTTTACGCAACCATTTTGATATCTTAGATAGCATGCTCGATGTAAGTCTTTGAATGAGTTTTGTTTTGTTATAATCTAATCTCCGTTTAAGATGATGTCCAAATTCAGTTAATTCTTGTTGATGTTTCTGTGTTTCTTTCAAATCAGGAACCTGCTCCAAAAGTAAATCTACCCAACTGGCCCGCAGCTTACCCCATCGCTCCGATTCCGCTTTAGCAATAGTATTTGGCGAATTAGCAGGAGAGAACGCCCACTCAGATCCCCAAATGCCAACTTGATTTGAGGCAAAATCGACAAGTTGACTCAATACGGTTATTGAAATATTTTCTGGCATATTTCTAAGAAATGGCGAGATATGTTCAATAGTAACTCCAGTATTACCATTCGATAGCGACTTCAAAAGTGTTAGAATGTCTTCTTCGGTTATTGTTTTATTCTGATCACTCATTTTTTTCCTCGCTTTCTTTATCTTGATGAGGGCTTCTACATCTTATTGCCTAACATCGCTTTTTATTAGGAACACACATTTCGTATTTGCCCCTTCTTTTCTGTCAGTAAAGTGTATATTTTAGGTTTGACCCCACGTTCTTTACCCTTTACCCCCATGTTCTATGTTTTCTCAAAAAGTTTCTTTTTTGAAAAGCACTTATCATGATATGTAACGATGGCTTTTGAAAAATTGAAATTTCCGCTCGTTTGCTTTAGCTCTGAAAGAAGGTACTTACCGAAATCATTATTGAACATTTCGTGGATTTTATCGCTCCTTAGGCAAAACAGCTTATCTTCGAACGAAGAAAACGAAGGTGGATGATTCCCTGAAATGTGGGTTCTTGTATGATGCAAACAATTCTCCGCTACCTTAAGCACATCAATTGCTGCGACAGGTCTGATAATTTTCGCTGGAATGCTTAGTGAATTATCTGGATTCGCATCTACGTACATAGATTTTTCTCTCCCACGATTGAGATGAATCATTAAATCTACTGCAGCCTTGATTGATTCGTCGGGCTTGGACGACTTTGATATCCAACCTATAAACGCGGAAATGATTTTTTCGCGGTGTTTTTCAAACATATTCTGGACTTTTTTCTTCAAACCCTTATCGCTTAAATTCCTGCCTCGTGCAGCAAAAGCCATATAAGCCTTTCCGGCTTCCTCTATCGCCGCGACAGACAGAAAATATGAAATAGCAAATGATTTATTACTGAGAAGAATCTTTGCAGAATCTAATAGTTGTTGTGCATTCTCCATTGCCGCATCTGCATATTCTTTCAAGAACCCGTCATGTATGTCGTATTCTCTTATCTTCTTCATTGCCAGTTACGCCTGTTGAATGCTAATTTTTTATACCGCCTGTGTCTTTGTGATACATTAGGGCAATTTAAACAGATGAGTCAAGAAGAATATATTTGCCGATTGCGGCAACTCTTTATTTCATGATAAGATTAGCTGAGATTAAAAGATGTTGTGGAGGTGTCAATATGGCAGAGGCTACCGTCAAAGAGAAAGTCTTGAAGGCTATTGAAGAACTTCCTCAAGACATTACTTTTGAGGATACTCTTGAAAAACTGTATTTTCTCTATAAGGTTGAAAAAGGAATTCAACAGGCCGATTCGGGACAAAAGATTTCTCACATCGAAGCAAAAGACCGCATGAAAAAATGGCTGTCGTAAACTGGACTATTCAGGCGCTTGACGATCTGGACTCTATCTGTGAATTTATTGCCCGTGATGCCATGCGATACGCCCAATTATTCGCGATACAGGCATTTGAAACCGTAGACAGACTTGAAATGTTCCCTCTTTCAGGCCGTGTCGTTCCTGAAATTAACAAGCAAGAAATAAGAGAAGTCATTCTTGGAAATTATAGAATAGTCTATCGCTTTATGGGAAACGAAGTTGAAGTATTAACTGTTCATCACGGCGCGCAATTGCTTACTGCCGATAAGTTAAAAATATAGCGAAACAGGATATGATTGCCGATTCTTTGATAATTCCTCAGCACATTTTTGACGAAATGATTTTCCATTGCAGGGAGGCGTATCCGAATGAGGCGTGCGGTATTCTTGCGGGAAGTGGCGAGGAGGTTTCTAAGGTTTATAAGATGGCTAATATTGAAAAGTCTCCTGTGAGTTACGAATTTGATTCAAGAGAGCATATCAATGCCATAAAAAACATGCGAGAGAACAACCACAAAATGCTTGCGATATTCCATTCCCATCCTTCATCGCCTGCATACCCATCGGCAAAGGATGTAAGCCTTGCATTTTATGACGATTGTGTTTATATGATAGTCAGTCTTATGGAGCAGGAACCTGTTGTAAAAGGGTTTTTGATAAGGGAAGGCGCAGTAAAGGAAGTCAGGATTTCCGTGAAATAGCCAACCATGGAATCTCTCTTTAATTTTTGTTTCATTTTAGAGTAAAATACTACTTCTTTTTCAATACGATTTCGGGAGGTGTTTATGGGATATGTGAGCGGCCTTAAGTGCAGAGAATGCGGCAGGGAATATCCTGTTGATCCTATATATGTCTGTGAATTTTGTTTCGGCCCGCTGGAAGTTGTCTATGACTATAAAAAAATAAAAAAGGTGCTGACGAAAAAGAACATAAAGAGCAGAGAGGGAAATCTCTGGCGGTATAAAGAGCTTCTTCCCATAGACGGAGAGCCGCAGGTAGGATTGGATACAGGGTTTACGCCTCTGATAAAAGCCGATAATCTTGCAAAGGAACTCGGCGTCAGTGAATTATACGTAAAGGATGATACCGTTGTCCATCCAACCCTGTCGTTCAAGGATAGGGTTGTGGCAGTTGCCCTTACAAAGGCAAAAGAGTTCGGGTTTGATACAGTTGCCTGCGCATCTACGGGGAATCTCGCGCATTCTGTGTCCGCGCATGGCGCCAAGGCAGGGTTCAAGAGGTTTGTTTTTATCCCTGCAAATCTTGAGGCGAGCAAGATTGTTGCATCACTGGTGTATGAGCCGAATCTGGTGGCAGTTGACGGAAATTATGATGAGGTTAACAGGCTCTGCAGCGAGATCGCCAGTAAATACAAATGGGCGTTTGTAAATATAAATATCAGGCCGTTCTATGCTGAAGGTTCAAAGACACAGGGGTTCGAGATTATTGAGCAGTTAGACTGGAAAGCGCCTGATAATGTGGTTGTGCCGTGCGCGAGCGGTTCATTATTGACAAAGGTGTGGAAGGCATTCAAAGAATTTAAAAAGATCGGGATACTAAAAAAACTTGATACAAAGGTCTTTGCCGCACAGGCAACCGGGTGTTCTCCAATAGTCGCTGCCATAAAGCAGGGCACAGACGTGATAAGGCCTGTGAAACCCGATACAATTGCGAAGTCTCTTGCAATAGGCAACCCGGCAGACGGGTTTTATGCGCGTCAGGTTGTAAAAGAGACGGGCGGATACGGCGAAGATGTCTCTGATAAGGAAATAATAGACGGGATAAAACTTCTTGCAAAAACCGAGGGCATTTTTGCCGAGACAGCAGGAGGCGTTACGGTTGCGTGCACAAAGAAACTGATTGAGTCAGGAAAGATAGGCAGGGATGAAACCACTGTTATCTGCATTACGGGCAACGGGCTTAAGACGCAAGAGGCGCTTACCGGACAAACTACAGAGGTGCATTATATAAAGCCCAATCTTGCGGCATTTGAGGAAATACTTAAAAAGATAGAATACAGTAGACAGTAGACGGTAGACAGGGGTTTTTCCCTACATGCTGTCTGCTATATACTGTCTACTTTTTATACTATCTACTAAAATTGGAGGTGAAGATATGGCTGTAAAGGTTAGAATTCCGACTCCGCTGCAAAGATTAACGCAGGGCAAGGAAGAAGTTGAAGGAGCGCCCGGAACAATAATAAATCTTGTCAACGAATTGGAGGAAAGATTTCCCGGCATAGGCGAAAGGATATCCGAAAGCGGCAAGATACGAAGATTTGTCAACATCTATGTAAATGAGGAAGATATAAGATTTCTACAGGCAGAAGCAACGGTGGTTAAAGACGGCGATGAGGTTTCCATAGTGCCTGCAATTGCAGGAGGCAAAAACCGTAATGCGTGACGAGTAATGCGTAATGGGTCAAAGTAAAACACAGTTTTTACACATTACGCTTTACGCATATCGCATCACGCAAGAAAAAGAGGAGGTTATATGAAAAAGCGGGTTAAGCTGACATTTCCGCAGCGCCTTATAAAAGAACCTGTCATATTTACAATGGCTAAGGAGCATGATGTCATGCCTAATATCAGAAGGGCAAGAGTTACGGAAACAGTCGGCGAGATGGTTCTTGAGCTTGAGGGGAAAGAGGAAAATCTTGAGAAAGGCATAAAATATCTTAGGGAGCAGGGAGTATACGTTGAACTGATAGAAGGAGACATAATAGAGTAATGCGTGAAGCGTGAAGCGTTATGCGTGATGCGTAGAAGGACTTCTTTGTAATTATTCCTTTACCCATTACGTATTACTCATTACGATTTAATGGAGAATTAATGGAAATAGGAGAATGTAAAAATCCAAAGGCTCTTTGGAGGGGCATAGTGGAAGAATACAGGGAATTTCTTCCTGTAAGCAATGAAACGCCTGTTATTACGCTTAATGAAGGAGACACGCCTCTCATAAAGGCTGCTAATATGAAAAAGAGAGGCATTGACCTTGACATTTATTTTAAATTTGAGGGTGCTAACCCTACAGGTTCTTTCAAAGACAGGGGAATGACTCTTGCATTATCAAAGGCTGTTGAGGCCGGTTCAAAAGCGGTAATGTGCGCATCAACAGGAAATACATCGGCTTCTGCCGCTGCCTACGCAGCGCGGGCAGGAATAAAGTCGGTAGTGCTTATTCCTCAGGGGAAGATTGCCCTCGGCAAGCTTTCTCAGGCGCTCGTTCACGGCGCACACGTAATCCAGATAGAGGGGAATTTTGACGAGGCATTAAGCATAGTAAAAGAGCTTGCACAAAGATACCCGATGACGCTTGTTAACTCAATAAATCCTTTCAGGCTTGAGGGGCAGAAGACAGCTGCCTTTGAGGTATGTGACCAGCTTGGCTTTTCGCCAAAATATCATGCGCTGCCTGTAGGCAATGCTGGAAATATAACCGCATACTGGAAAGGTTACCAAGAATATCACAGGGGAGGGAAGATTTCTTCATTGCCGGTTATGCTTGGCTTTCAGGCAGCAGGCGCCGCGCCGATTGTTAAGGGACATCCTATAGAAAGGCCCGAGACAATAGCTACAGCCATAAGAATCGGCAATCCTGCAAGCTGGAAAGGCGCAACAGCTGCAAGAGATGAATCAGGCGGAAGGATTGAGGCTGTTACAGACGAGGAAATATTAAAGGCTTACAATCTTATTGCATCAACAGAAGGCATGTTCTGCGAGCCTGCGTCTGCCGCGTCACTGGCAGGTGTGATGAAGCTGCATAAAGAAGGCTATTTCAAGCCCGGAGATACTGTTGTTTGCACCCTTACAGGGCATGGGCTTAAAGACCCTGACACGGTATTCAGGGTATCAAAAGACCCCTTGAAGGTTAAGGCTGAAATAGGCGAAGTAGAAAAAATAATAGAAGGGATAATTTAGAGACCACGGGTAAATTTTTCAGATGAAATACGTTGTAATCATAGGCGACGGCATGGCAGACAGGCCGTTAAATGAGCTTGGTGGTAAAACCCCTTTACAGGAGGCATTTACCCCGAATATGGATAAGCTTGCCTGCGAAGGAATAATTGGCAGGGTCAGGACAATCCCCGAGGGTTTTCATCCCGGTTCAGATGTTGCTAATCTGAGCGTGCTCGGTTATGACCCAAGGAAATTTTATACCGGCAGGGCATCTCTTGAGGCAGCGAGCATCGGAGTAGACCTCAAAGACACAGATGTTGCTTACAGGTGCAATCTTGTAACTCTCAAATTTAACAAGGATAAGACACAGGCAATAATGGAGGATTACAGCGGAGGCCATATCTCAACTGAAGAGGCAGGGATACTCATCAGTGATATAAACAAAGAACTCGGCACCTCACAGATAAAATTTTACAGAGGCGTAAGTTACAGGCATCTGATGGTCTGGTCAGGCGGCAAGGCAGAGGCTGAATGCACTCCGCCGCATGACATAATGGGAAGGGATATTTCAGACTATTTGCCGGTTGGTTCAGGCGAGGAAACTCTCAGAGAATTAATGATTGATTCTGTGGATGTCCTCGAAAGCCATCATATAAACAAAGAGCGTATAAATAAGAGCAAAAACTCTGCAAACAGCATTTGGCTCTGGGGACAGGGGATAAGACCAGGGCTGTCAAAATTCAGAGAGAAATATTCTGTTGAAGGCGCGATGGTTTCTGCTGTTGACCTTACAAAAGGGCTTGGTATATATGCCGGGTTTAAGATACTTCAGGTGCAAGGCGTTACCGGCTGGCTTGATACGAATTATGTCGGCAAGGCAGAAGCAGCGCTGATTGCTCTGAAAGAAGTTGATTTTGTGTACATACACGTTGAGGCGCCTGACGAAGCAGGGCATTCAGGAAACTATAAGGACAAGATAAAGGCAATAGAGGATTTTGATGCGCTTGTTGTAGGCACTGTTATGCGAGGCATAAAATCTTTTGAAGAATTCAGGATTCTGCTGATGCCTGACCATCCTACGCCGGTAGAGTTGAGGACACATACGGATGAACCGGTGCCGTTTGTTATCTATGACAACAAACAAAAGCAAAAGAATGAAGGTGCTGCTTTTGATGAATCAATTCTGAAAAGGAAAGATATAATGGTTTTTGAAGAGGGATATAAGCTGATGGATTATTTTATTAAAGGAGTTATATGATGCTTATTGTCCAGAAATACGGCGGGACATCTGTTGCTAATGTTGAAAGAATTAAGGCTGTTGCCAAGCGCGTTGTGAAGACTGCCAAAGAAGGGCATAAGGTTGCGGTTGTTGTCTCTGCAATGGCCGGAGAAACGGACAAGCTGATAAATCTCGCCCATCAGGTTTCATCCAATCCCAGCGAAAGAGAGATGGATCTTCTGCTTTCATCAGGGGAACGAGTTACCTGCGCCCTTACAGCCATAGCAATAGAAGAGCTTGGCCATAAAGCAATGGCGTTTACGGGAAGGCAGATGGGGATAATAACGGATGATGTGCATACAAAGGCAAAGATAGAAAAAATAGCTGGAGAAAGAGCAAAGAAGGCATTGGATGAAGGATATATAATTGTTGTTGCCGGCTTTCAGGGTATAACAGAGAAAGAGGATGTTACTACGCTTGGAAGAGGCGGCTCCGACCTTTCCGCAGTTGCAATAGCCTCCGCGCTGAATGCCGACTTATGCGAGATATACACGGATGTGGACGGTGTTTATACGACAGATCCCAATATTGTTCCGGAGGCGAGAAAGCTGGATAAGATTTCCTATGAAGAGATGCTTGAACTTGCAAGCCTTGGCGCAAAGGTGCTTCAGACGAGGTCCGTTGAATTTGCCATGAAATATGAAGTGCCTGTTGTTGTGAGGTCAAGTTTTAATGATAATCAGGGGACGCTTGTTACCAAGGAGGATGAGGATATGGAGAAAGTCGTTGTGTCAGGAGTTGCTTATGACAAGAACCAGGCAAAGATTACTGTAATGGGGGTGCCTGATAAGCCGGGCATAGCCGCAAGACTTTTCAAGGGGATTGCAGACGCCGGTATAGTCGTTGATATAATTGTCCAGAATGTAAGCAGTGACGGAAAGGCAGCAGACATATCATTCACGGTTCCAAAGACAGACGCAAAAAAGGCATTGAAGCTGACGGAAGGAATAGCCAAAGAACTCAGCGCAAAGGGCGTTGACATGAAAGAGGATATTGCTAAGATATCCATTGTCGGCGTAGGCATGAGGACTCATTCCGGTGTTGCCTCGCAGATATTTGAAGCGCTTGCAAAGCATAATGTGAACATAATGATGATAAGCACGTCAGAGATAAAAGTCTCGTGCGTGATTGATTCAAAATACACGGAGCTTGCAGTCAGGGTCCTGCATGATGTATTCGGGCTGGCGGAGGCAAGGGCGTAATGAGCATTCTGGACTGCATAGGCAATACCCCTTTAGCAAGACTCGACAAGATTAACCCGAACCCCAAAGTAAGGATATTAGCCAAGCTTGAAGGAAACAATCCCGGCGGTTCCGTAAAAGACAGGATTGCTTATTATATGGTTCAGGAAGCTGAAAAATCAGGCAAACTCAAAAATGGCGCAACCATACTTGAGGCTACTTCCGGCAATACAGGGATTGGCCTTGCAATGGTCGGCACTGCGAAGGGTTATAAAGTTAAACTCGTTATGCCTGAGTGCGTGAGCATGGAAAGAAGAAAGGTTCTTGAGGCATTTGGAGCAGAGCTGGTCTTAAGTCCGGGGAATGAAGGAACAGACGGCGCAATAAGGCTTTGCCATAAAATATATGATGAAAACAAGGGCGGATATTTCATGCCTAACCAGTTTGACAACGAGGCAAACATAAAGGCTCATTATGAGACAACAGGCAGAGAGATTTACGAGCAGACAAAAGGCGAAGTCAGTGTCTTTATTGCAGGAATGGGTACGACCGGCACTTTGATGGGCGCAGGCAGGAGGCTTAAGGAATATAACAGCAATATCAAGATACTCGGCATCGAGCCTTACCTGGGGCACCGGATACAGGGGCTTAAGAACATGAAGGAATCCATTGTGCCGAAGATATTCAGTCCCTCGGCTCTTGATGAAAAGCTGAATGTAAATGACGATGATGCCTTCAACACAACAAGGCTTCTGGCTATGGAAGAAGGGCTTTTTGTAGGCATGTCCAGCGGCGCTGCAATGTGGGCTGCGGTTAAGCAGGCTAAAGAAATGAAGGAAGGGACTATTGTTGTTATTCTGCCTGACAGGGGAGACCGATACTTAAGCACTGCTTTATTCACATCTGTCTGCGCCAAATGCCCGCCGTAGAGCGATATAGCCTAAGGAATAACCTCAAAGCCCTGCTCTTCAAAATGAGGGTCAAAAGCAAAAACCTTTTTGATTCCCAGATTTCGCATAATCTCAAAACTAACGCAGTCAACAAGACTTAGTTTTTTTCTTGAAGCAGTTAAAAGGGCACTTATGCCGGCTTCGTGCACTGTCTTATCAATCCATTCTATATTTATCAGGGGCAATATGTCTTCCTGAAAAACCCTTACCGAGTCCATGCGTAAGCTTACGGTTGCAAAACTTTTTCCCGTTTTTTGGCGGCACTCCACAAGCGACACACATTACTGCCTGCTATGCAACTTGTTTTCCACAATTTCTGCAATACATTTGTCGTCCTCCTTTTATTGGGTTTTTGTTGGCTCACGCCTAACAATTAATATCCAAATATTCGCCTTTTCCGATAATTTGATACAATAGAGCATAAACCGAAATATTAATGAAGTTAAAAAAGCAATAAAATCAACAGCGTCTGTTATGTTATTATGAGACATTGCTTAAAGTTAGCATCTCTGTGGTCTTGCGGGGAGGGTAATTGACTCCTGTTTTTTGAATGGATTAGCATTGAAGGGAAGGAGGTTTTATGTGGAAAAGGATTAAAAATAATTTTGACTCAGGCATAGAGAGGATAAAATGGTTTTCATCTCTGTTGTCTGAAAGGATGAAGATTGAATTTTCTGTTATCAAGCTTGTAAGCGACAGGGATAAAAAAGAGAAGGACAGGACGGAAAAGATGAGGCTTATAGGAGAGCGTGTGTTTGAACTGAGGGAACAGCATGACAAGAACGTACTGAAAGACAAAGTTATAGCAGGCTCTATAACCGAAATAGAGAAGCTTGATTCCGAGATTGAAGATATAAACAAGAAGGTATCCGAGATAAGCAAGGTGGAAGGATAGAATTTAAATATGCACAGTCTGACTCTTTACCTCATGGTTTTTATTTTCGGTTCTATTGTGGGTTCTTTTCTGAATGTCTGCATATACAGAATTCCGAGAGAGAAATCAATAATTATGCCTTCTTCATATTGCCCTTCATGCAACACTCCAGTAAAGATATGGGATAACATACCGATTATCAGCTATATAATGCTTGCGGGAAGATGCAGGGCATGCAAGGGAAATATATCTCTCAGATACCCTGTGGTTGAAGCTATGAATGCATTGTTTTATGCGTCGGTTCTCTGGAGATTTGGAATGGGGTGGCACACATTATTTTATTTTGCATTTGTTTCTTCTCTGATAGTCATAACATTTATAGACCTTGATTTTCAGATAATACCCGACAGCATAACGCTGCCCGGCATCCTGATAGGACTGATTGCAGGCTCATTCCTGCTTTACGACCCCTTTTTGAGATGGACGATGCTGGGATTTAAGACATCCATTATCGGTGCTGTGACAGGGTTTGGCCTTTTCTATTTGATTGCTGTTCTCAGCCGTGGAGGAATGGGCGGAGGCGACATAAAGATGATGGCGATGGTAGGCGCTTTGATGGGATGGAAATCTGTCCTGTTAACAACCTTTCTCGGCAGTCTCTTTGGCTCGGCCTGGGGCATATTCCTGATGGTATTTAAGAGAAGCGGGAGAAAGAGCAAGATACCTTTTGGCCCGTTCCTTGCGGCAGGCGCAATTATAACACTCTTTGCAGGGCAGGAGATTTTTTACTGGTATCTGAGGGTTAGATGAGCGCCGACGCAGCATACCTGCCTCTGTTTATATTTCTGATTGTAATATTTATTTTCTTCTATGTATTCAGGGCATTTCTGAAATTCAACAAGGAAAAGAAAAAAACAGAACAGAAGGATACTTCGCATGTAGGGTTTGTCGTGGATACATTTCATGAGCTTGTTTCCAAGCTGAAAGAAAAGGAGAAAGAGCTTGAGGTGTTAAAGAAGCTTGCCGAGCAGAGGGCAGGGGATGTTGAAAGCTACAACCGGAATATTCTCCAGAGCGTACCGAGCGGTGTAATAAGTTTTGACAGGGATTTAAGAATCAAGACCATGAACTCATCAGCGGAAAAGATTCTCGGCGTAAAGGCAGAAGATGCAATTGAAAGGAACTGCCAGGAACTTTTTAAAAACCCGATATCAAAACTCCTTAAAGAAGGAAAACCCATTGAAAGAGGAGAGGTTCAGTATAAGTTGCCTGACGGCAGGGAACTGTGGCTGGGGCTTACCTTTTCTCCTTTGCGCGACAATGAGGGTAAAGAAATAGGCAATATACTTGTCTTTACCGACCTTACAGAGCTTAAAGCACTGGAGTCTCAGGCAGAATTAAGGAAAAGGCTGTCAAGCCTCGGAGAGATGTCTGCCGGTATCGCACACGAACTCAGAAACCCCCTTGGAGTGATTGCAGGCTATACAAAACTGCTTTCCAGAAAGGCTGATGCTGCGCTGATACCGACAGTTGAGGCAATCTCAAGGGAGATTGAGGTTATGGACAGGATTATCTCTGACTTTTTGTCATTTGCAAGGCCTGTTGAATTAACTCACTCAAAAATCAATCTCAGTGAAATCATAAGCAGTTGTGTGTCAAGCATCGCAGGTGTTAGCGGCAATGTTGAGGTTCTTCTTGATATTGACAAGTCTGTTTTCATCTCGGGCGATGAAATACTTCTGAGACAGGCATTTACAAACCTGATTCAGAATGCCGCTGATGCGATGAGGGACGGAGGGAAGCTTAGTTTCGGGTATGCAAAGACCGGCGGCTATGCAGAGATTACCGTATCTGATACGGGGCATGGAATACCTGAGGGGATTAAAGACAAGATTTTTCTGCCGTTCTATACAACGAAGGAGAAGGGAACAGGACTTGGACTGGCAATAGCGCATAAGATAATTACCTCTCATGCCGGCACAATTCGTGTTGACATTACAGGTTCAGAAACTGCATTCAGATTGAAACTGCCCTCAAACTAATTTTTTTCTGTGCTTTTTCTATCTTCGCCCATGTATCACGCAGGGTCACTGTCCTGTTGAATACAGGTTTTTCTTTCGTTGAATCACGGTCAACGCAGAAATAACCCATCCTCTCAAACTGAAATCTGTCACCGGTTTTTGCATTGGCAAGGCATAGTTCAACATAGCATAATTTCAGCAGTTCAAGTGATTTAGAATTGATGTCTGTTTTAAAATCATTGCTTTCTTCGCCGGGGCTCGGTTTTGTGAAGAGGTGGTCGTAAAGGCGCACCTCTGCTTCAATAGAATGAGAGGCGGAAACCCAGTGGAGTGTTGCCTTTACTTTTCTTTTATCAGGAGAATCACCGCCGCGTGTTGCAGGGTCATACGTGCAGTGAAGTTCTGTTATTTCTCCTGTAGTCTTATCCTTGATAACATCAACGCAAGTGATGTAATACGCATATCTCAATCTAACTTCACGACGTGGTGCCAGACGGAAAAACTCTTTTGGAGGATTTTCCCTGAAATCATCTCTCTCGATATAAAGGACACGCGAGAAAGGAACCTTTCTTGTGCCCATGCTCTCATCCTCGGGATTATTTATCGCCTCAAGTTCTTCAGTCTGATTTTCAGGGTAATTTGTTATCACTACCTTCAGCGGCTTGAGAACAGCCATAACCCGCTGAGCACTTTTGTTCAGGTCTTCGCGGATGCAGTATTCAAGCAAAGCCATATCAACAAGGCTGTCTCTTTTGGCAACGCCTATGCGCTCGCAAAAATTCCTGATTGATTCCGGAGTATATCCGCGTCTTCTCAACCCTGAGATTGTCGGCATCCTCGGATCATCCCATCCATTCACATGGCCTTCCTGAACAAGCTGAATAAGCTTTCTTTTGCTCAAGACCGTATAACTGAGGTTAAGCCTCGCGAATTCTATCTGCTGCGGATGATATACTCCAAGCTCATCAAGAAACCAGTCATAAAGAGGCCTGTGATCCTCAAATTCAAGAGTGCAGATCGAATGTGTTATGCCTTCAATTGAATCAGAGATACAGTGCGCATAATCATACATCGGATATATGCACCACTTATTTCCTGTCCTGTGGTGGTCTGTGTGGAGTATCCTGAACATTACAGGGTCGCGCATGTTTATGTTTCCTGATTTCATATCAATCTTTGCCCGCAGGGTGCGCGAGCCGTCAGGAAATTCACCTTTACGCATTTTCTCAAAGAGCTCAAGATTTTCTTCAATGGAGCGATTGCGATAGGGGCTTCCCTTGCCGGGTGCTGTGAGTGTTCCGCGGTATTCCCTAATCTCATCAGCGCTTAAGTCACAGACATATGCCTTTCCTTTTTTAATTAACTCCATGGCGTACCCGTACATCTTTTCAAAATAGTCTGATGCATAATGCTCTCTCTTGTCCCAGTCAAATCCGAGCCATTTGACATCTTCTTTTATTGACTCAACATATTCAATTTCCTCTTTTGTGGGATTTGTGTCGTCAAAGCGCAGGTTGCAGAATCCTTTGAATTCATTTGCTATTCCGAAATTAAGGCAGATTGATTTTGCATGGCCGATATGAAGATAGCCGTTAGGCTCCGGAGGAAAGCGCGTATGAACACGGCTGTCGTATTTTCTGTTCTTCAGGTCTTCCCTGATTATCTCTCTTATAAAATCAGTAGTTTTGTCGGTATTCATATCACTTTCCACTGTCTATTGTCTTAATCGCTCTCTCGAGTCTCTTAATCGTCTTATCTTTTCCAAGAACCTCAAGCACCTCGAATATTCCCGGACTTTCTGTGCCGCCGGTTATTGCAACACGGACAGGCTGGGCGAGGGCACCGAGTTTTGCATTATGCTTTTCGATTATTGCTTTGAAGATTTTCTCAAGTTCTGTTGTTGTGAAATCAGCGATGGATGAAAGGCTGTCTCTTAGCTCTATAAGAAGCGCTTTTGATTTTTCATTCAGGAACTTTGCCTTTGCCTTTTCATCAAATTGAACATCTTCTGCTATGTAATATCTGAGAGAATTTGCAAGCTCAACGAGTGTTTTTGCCCGCTCCTGAAGTGTTTTGATTGCCTTTGAAAGCCACTGTCTGTCTATATTCTGTCCTTTCTGGATGATGCCTGCATTTTCAAGAAAAGGCATCACCATATCTGCAAGCTCTTCAGGATTTGATTTAATAATATACTGGCTGTTGAGCCAGAGGAGTTTTTCAGGATTGAAGACCGCTGCTGCCTTGCCTACGTTTTCGAATGTGAAATATTTTATGAGTTCCTCCCTCGTGAATACCTCCTGATCTCCGTATGACCATCCGAGGCGCACAAGATAATTTACGAGTGCATCGGGAAGATAACCCATTTCTTGATATGCCATAACAGATGTTGCTCCATGCCTCTTTGATAGCCTTGTCTTGTCAGCGCCGAGTATCATAGGCAGATGTGCAAATAATGGAATCTCATGTCCGAGGGCTTTGTATATATGTATCTGTTTTGGCGCGTTATTCAGATGGTCGTCACCGCGGATGACATGTGTTATATCCATATCAACATCATCAACGACAACAGTGAAATTGTAAGTTGGAGTCCCATCCGAGCGCATTATGATAAGGTCATCAAGCTGATCATTTTCAAATACAACTTTCCCTCTTATCAGATCATCAACAACTGCCTGTCCTTCCTGAGGCATTTTAAAACGAACAGCAGCTTGAACCCTTGTCGCCTCGGGCGACTCGCCGAGGCGAGACCTCTTTGCCTCTTGACTCTCTAAATTCCTGCACCTTTCATCGTATCTTGGAGATTTGCCCTGCGCCATTGCATTTTTTCTTCTCTGCTCAAGCTCTTCAGGCGTGCAGTAGCAGTAATATGCATTGCCTTCTTTCAGAAGTTTATCTACATAGTTTCTATATACATCAAATCTGTCTGTCTGCCTGAAAGGGCCTTCGTCCCATTCGAGCCTGAGCCATTTCATGCCTTCAATAATTGTCTCTATATATTCATCTGTGGAGCGTGTTCTGTCAGTGTCTTCAATCCTCAGAATAAATTTGCCGTTATTGTGGCGCGCAAAAAGATAGTTGAAAAGCGCAGTCCTTGCTCCTCCAATATGAAGATGCCCTGTTGGACTCGGCGCAAAACGAACTCGAATCATTAAAAATAACCTCCGGAATTTAGTCTAAGATATAGAATATAACAGATTTCAATCTGAAAATGCAGTCTAATCGGGAGTGAGAGATTAAAGTTTGCAAGGAGGCCGTGGCTGGATTGAGGCAAAATTCACGGGTCTGTCAGTATAGGGGCTGAATACTCCACAGGGTGGAGCGGATAGCCACTCTGAGAACTTGAAAGAACCGAACTATATAGAACTAACAACTGAACTTTTACAGGGTAGTTTAATATTGTGGAGAGACAGACACGGCCTCCTTGATTCGTGAAATATACATGAAAATATTTATTATCAGCGTAATTTTTTTATCTCAAGTATCACTATCTTTTTTGTATCATCCGTCACTTTAAACCTCTCATCTGCCCTGTAGCCCACAATCCAGACAACATCATTTCCTGTGAGAACTATTGGAACGGAATCACGCTCATCTCTCGGAATCTTTTCATCAACAAAAAAGTCCTGAAGCTTTTTTCTTTTGCCAAAACCGAATGGATAAAAAAGGTCTCCGCTTTTTCGTGCTCTGACAACCAAGGGCAGTTTTATCCTCTCAACGTCAATTATGACTCTGGATTTACCGTCGCAAGAAATCTCTGCGCCGTCAGCAAATGAAGACTTTATCAGGATGCCGGACTCTTTCAATACAAGTTCTTCAGGCACGTTAAGGCTGTATGTGCCGAGCTGCGAAGGCTGTTCTGAAGTGAGTATCAATGTTGCATAACCTTTAATGACCTTGATGCCTTTAGGAAGATAAATCCTGTCGCCAGAGTTTCCTCTTTTTACAAGCTCTATAATGTCCTCAATGTGAACAAAGCCTATTCCCCTTAAACCTTTTACTGCATCCATCGCCCTTCTTAAGACCCTCCTCAGAATTGCCCTGTCCATTGTTTCCAATGGAACGAGAAAGAGTTCAATTGTCCTGTCTGTTTTTTTAGGAATCAGTTTCATTAAAGTCTTTGTGACAATAAGTTCAAGATAATTGTCTTCTTCTCTGATAATTTCGCTTGTTCTGCTTATTGTCCTTATAAGTTCAGGATTCTGGCGTTTGAATTCAGGCATAACAGCAAGTCTCAGCCAATTCCTGAAATAATCCTTTTTGAGATTCGATGAGTCAACAATAAAAGACTGCGATATGCTGTCAAGAAATTCTTCTATATTTTTTCTTTCAATCTCAATAAGCGGCCTTACGATTTTCCCTCTTACAGGTGGAATGCCTGAAAGCCCTTTCTGTCCGGAGCCCCTCAGAATCCTCATAAAGAATGTCTCTGCCTGATCATCTGCATTGTGCGCAAGCGCAATCCTGTTTGAGCCTATTTCAAGAGCAATATCTTCAAACATTTTATATCTCAGTTCCCTTGCCGCCTCTTGCTTGTTCAACCCATACTCTTTGGCATAAGACTTTACATCAACAGATTTAGTGAAAAACGGCACACCGAGATTTTCGCAGAGTTTCTTACAGAACTCTATCTCGGATGGAATTTCGTCAGGCCTTAAGCCGTGGTCAATGTATATGGCATAAAGCGCAAGCTTGTATTCATCCTTTAAATTATTCAGCGCATGGAGAATACATACAGAGTCAGGGCCTCCTGAAAGACCGATTAAAACCCTGTCTTTTTCAAAGAGCATTGAATGTTTTTTTATCGCTGTATTTACATGTCCAAGCAGATTCATTGTATTTAACTCTAAGGATTAACAGGCGAAGATGTCAATAGTTTTAGACTTGAGATGCATGAATACTTTTGCTATAGTGAGTTAGTATAAGGCAAGGACAGGAGTTAATGAATGAGTAAATCTCTGAAATTTGGGCAATACCTTCTTGAAAAGAAGATTATAGACGAGCTGGATATTCTTAAGGCTCGCTTCATACAGAAGAAGAACAATCTGATGATTGGAGAGCTTGCCGTGGAAAAAGGCTGGATTACAGAGGATGCTGTGAACAAGGTACTCATAATTCAGGAAGATATGCAGGAGAAGTTTGGAGAGATTGCAGTGAGGGAGAAGTATCTTTCAGAGGAACATTTAAGAGAACTTCTGAAGGAGCAGGAAGACACCTATATCTTTTTCGGTGAGGCTTTAGTGCAGCTTGAAATTATTACAGAAGAGCAACTGATGGAGAATCTTAAAGAGTTTAACATAGTAAAACTGCAGGGAACGAAGTAAGATGTTGTAAAATAGAGTATGATGGCTATGGATGTTTTGAAGCTCAAAAAACCGCCACGGAAAATCCTTGTCATAAAACCGAGTTCACTGGGAGATGTTGTGCACAGCCTTCCGTTTCTAAATGCCCTAAGAGACAGCTTCCCCATAGCGGAGATTCACTGGATTATCGCAAAGGGGCTTGAAGGACTGCTTGAGGGGCATCCGATGATAAACAATCTCTGGATTATTAATAAGGATGATTGGAAGAGGATTAAGAGCGCAAGGACTACTATAAAAGAACTGAGGTCTTTGTTTAAATCTTTAAAGGCAGAGAAATACGATATTGTTATAGACCTGCAGGGCCTTCTCAGAAGCGGGATTCTTGCAAAAGCAACTGGCGCGCCTGTGAGAATAGGCTTTAAAGAGGCGAGGGAAGGCAGCAGGATATTTTATACACACACTGTTAAGGCAGGCAAGGAGGTTCATGCAGTGGACAGGTATCTTGAGATAGCAAAATTTCTAGGATGCGATATCTTCGATATAAAATTTCCGTTCCCTCTGTCTTTCAACTCTCCAGAGGTGATATATCGTTTGTTACAAACAGACAATCCCTCCTCACCCCCCTTTGATAAAGGGGGAACGGGGGGGGGTTGTGAAAAATATGCTGTTATAGTCCCCGGTGCAAGGTGGGAGACAAAGAGGTGGCATCCCAAGAGATTTGGAGAGCTTTCATCCATGTTATCTTTAAAATCACTCGTTGTGGGCGGAGAATCTGATATTGATATAGCGGACATTGTTGTAAGGAATTCCATGGACAATGCATTATCTCTCGCAGGGAAAACAACCTTGAAAGATCTCATAGAAATAATGAGGAATGCGAAGTTTGTTGTCGCAAATGACTCAGGGCCAATGCATATCGCTGCTGCACTCAATGTGCCTGTTTTTGCTATATTCGGGCCTACGAATCCGCTAAGAACAGGGCCTTACGGTAAATCGCATGTCATAATCAGGAAAGGGCTTGAATGTTCTCCGTGTTACAGGAAAAAGTGCAAAGGCATTAAATGCATGGAGATGATAGGAGCCAAAGAAGTAGCAGATATTATCAGGCAAAATTGACTTTGTTTTATTTCGTAATTTATATTACAAAAAATCAGAGCTATAGACTGACAGCCAAAAAGGAAAAATGACGAAAAAAGTTGCGGTGCTGGTTAGAGACAGAGAGAATGAAGCCTTAAGAATGGCGCTGGGGCTTACACTTGCCGATAATTCGGTAAGCGTATTTGTTATGGATACAAGGCTTGTATCTGATAAAAATATTGAGATGAGCGTGGAGACTCTCGGTGATATGGATGCAAAAATATTTTCCAATAATCCTGAAAATAAATTTGAACAGATGACCACCGAAGAGATTGCACATGCATTAACAGAATATAATGTTGTAATTCCATATTAACCTGTTGTTGTCCCAGTTTGGAAGGCAAATATTTTAAGTGAGAATTTATGAGGAGGAAATATGAAACTCGGTATCTTTATTAACACTGATAGACATCTTGCTGATGTAATGGGTATAACAAAGGCAGCGATTTCAAAAGGACACGAGGTGATTATATTCAATATGGACGATGGTACAAAACTGCTCGGCAACCCGTTTTTCGTAGATATCTGCAAGACAGAGGGCGTTTTAATGAGCTTTTGCGACTATAATGCAAAGGGTCTCGGGGTCACAACAGAGGGGCTTCCTCATGAGATTGTCCGTGGCAGCCAGTACAATAACGCAGTTATGGTGAAGAGTGCCGACAGGGTCATTGTCCTGTAAGCGGAAAATCAAAAAACAGGAAGTGAGAGGGAAAAACAGACCTATGAAAAGGGGAAGGAGAGGGGTGAAATGAAGATACTCCATATTCTGAACGATGGTCCTGCACCGTTATCGGATCAGATAATAAGTGTTCAGTCAAAAGACAATGAGGTTAAGGTTGTTGACCTTTCAAAGAAGGAAACGTCTTATGAGAGCATTGTGGATGATATTTTCTCACACGATAAAGTAATATCTTGGTAAAGAAGAAGGAGGGGGATGGTGCGATACTACTACTTTTTATAGTATAGTACAGTGGTTTGGAGATTAAGAAAAATTAGTTAGAAAGAAGGTGATAATTGTGATGGCCAAAAGGATTTTAGTATTACTGATAGCTGTTCTATTTACCCTCGGTGTTGTGAGTCTTGGATTTGCAGCAGATGTAAAAGGCACAGTTACAAAGATTGACGGTGAAAAAGTAACCGTAAAGGATAACAAAGGTAAAGAGACAACAGTCGAGGTTAAGAGTGCCGCCGGCGTAAAGGTCGGAGATAAGGTCACTGTTAAGGATGGTAAGGTAACAAAGGTAACAAAGGATAAGCCGGCAGCAGGCGGCTACTAAAAAACTTGTTTGATTTTAATTAAAGAGGGGGAGGTTTTTGCCTCCCCCTCTTTATGTTGAGCAGTATTTATGAATGTGTTAAAGAGAATTGATAGTAAAGTAATTATTATTTCGTTGCTGACACTTCTTGCTTTCATTATCCTTTTTGTCTGCAGGACACTGGACGATAACAGGTTGACAAGCTGGGAATGGGCCTTTTTATATGCTGACCCCGCAAAAATCTTTCTTATTCTCATTTTTTCCATTTTGATCGCTTACTTTCTTTCGAGGCTCCCATTTATCGATAAGCATCCTGAGCTCTTTCTCTTTACTTTTTCATTTGCAATATCATCTCTCTTCTGGAGAGAACCTGAGATTATTCTGGATGCATCAAGATACTTCACGCAGGCAAAACATCTTGAGGTTTACGGGGCTGGATATTTTCTCAGGGAATGGGGAAAGGCAATACCCGCGTGGACAGACATGCCGGTGATGCCCTTTCTTTACGGCTTGATATTTAAGTTTTTCGGGGAGGCAAGAATCTACATCCAGATTTTTACGAGCATCCTTTTTTCGTTGACGGCGGCTCTTATATATCTCATCGGCAGCACAATCTGGAACAGGGATACAGGTTTGATTGGCGGGATTCTTTTTCTGGGCATTCCTTGTATCTTTGTCAATGTTCCATTGATGATGGTTGATGTGCCGGTGATGTTCTTTGTCGCACTTTCGGTATTTTTATTCCTGAAGGCTCTCGAATGCGGAAAGTGGTTTACTGTGTTTTCGTCTTTTTCAATTACACTTACCTTTTTTACAAAATATTCAGCGTGGCTCATGCTCTCTGTTCTAATTGTGATACTCGTCGTTTACATTGTCAGGGAATCGGGCGAGAGGAAAAAAATCATAATCAGGGGAATGCTTGTTATGTCGGTTTCGGGATTATTAGCAGGAGCAGTTATCCTTTACAAGCTTGACGTGTTTTCGGAACAGATAAGATTTTTGCTCAGCTTTCAGAAACCCGGACTAAAGAGATGGGGCGAGAGTTTTTTATCAACCTTTTTCTTTCAGACGCATCCCTTCATCACCATTGCGGCAGGATATTCTGCTTATTCTGCAATCAGAAAGAAGGATTTGAAGTATGCGATCATATTATGGATGGTCCTCCTTGTGTTTCTGTTTCAGATTAAGAGATCGCGTTATATAATGATGATTTTCCCTATGTTAAGCCTCATGGCTTCCTATAGTCTGATGCATATTAAAAACAGGAAGATGATTAAATTTTTTGCATTCTGTATTGCATGCGTCTCTATTGTTGTGGCGTTTTTTGCCTATCTCCCGATGGTAGGAAAGATAAGCCTTGTAAATCTCAGGGATGCAGGGCAATACATAGACTCATTGGATGGCGGCACAGTGGAGGTATTCGCTGTTCAAACAGGGGAACCTGACGCAAACATGGCTGTCTCTGTCCCAATTCTTGATATATTCACATCAAAAAAAATCAGGCATGAGTACATGAAGGCAACACCAATAAGCCAACAGGAAACAGAAATCTCACCGCTCAGGTTTACATGGGAATACAAGAACCCTGACTATTATTCAGAAACTAATAAGAAAGAAGATTCGGCAGTAGTGGCGTTAATCTCTGATGATAAAATTCTGAAACTGCCGGCTTATGTTGAAAGCAGGACAAAAGATTACCGCAGAGTCAAAAGATTTACAGTATCGGATGAGATGTTCAGATTTCAGGTTTTTGTTTCTGTGTACAGCAGGCAATAAATCATCGGAAATCAGCGCCATGGATACTTGCAAATCAATGTAATTAATAAAATTAAACTTTAAGCCCTTCTTCGTTTGTTGACAAAATGGAAGTGCTGTGATATTTTAAACAAAAAAATTTCTGGGAGGGTAACAATATGGAAGAAACTATTGTACAGAGCGCGTCTATCGGTTACATTATCTCTGCGCTGATATGCGGCGGTATTCTTGGATTTATTCTTCAGCGTGGAAGGTTCTGTATGAACTCTGCGTTCAGGGATACGATATTCATCCAGGATATGACACTGTTCCGTGGTTTTTTAGTTGCGCTCGGCATTATGATTGTCGGTTCCAATTTGCTGAATGACATGGGGTTCATAGAATTGAAACCTCAGACCTTTTATCCTCTTGCTAATATCATCGGAGGGTATCTCTTCGGGATTGGCATGGTGCTTGCCGCAGGTTGTGGAAGCGGTATTTATTATAAGACAGGCGAAGGGCAGATTGCGGCAGGTGTCGCAGTCATGGGCTTTTTAGTTAGCGCAGGAGCAACTTTTTATGGTGTTTTGAACCCCATTTATAATGCCTTCAGAAGCGTTAAGGTTGAGCTTGCAGGGAAACCAAATGCAACCTTATGGGAGCTTCTTGGTGAGGGGATGACGGTAAAATGGACAGTAATAGCTATAGTGGCTGTTGCAATTTTTATCTTTAGTCTTAAGGATAAGCCATTCTCTTTAGGGAAACAGAAAGGTTTTTATTGGTCAGTAACAGGGCTTTTCCTTGGTTTTACAGGTGTGCTTACTTTTTGGGCTTCGCAGTACTGGGGCGGTGGGTTTGCAAGAGGGATGAACTTTACAACTCCTTCAGCAGAGTTTATTTCCACCATTGTGACTGGGAGTGCAGAATCAAAGTTCTTCCCTATGTCGAACATTGGTCCTTTTAAAATCACATGGGGTGTGCTTGCTCTGGTTGGTGTACCATTAGGAGCTTATATCAGCGCCAAGATATTAAAGGAGTTTTCGTGGAAGATACCTTCTGCTCAAGAGCTTATTACCGTTTTCCTCGGAAGTCTTCTCATGGGATTCTCAGGTATTACTGCTGGCGGATGCAATATAGGGCAGGGCCTCACTGGGGTATCAACGCTCTCAATCGGCAGCATCAGCGCGCTTATCTCAATGATACTCGGCAACTGGACGGCTGTGTACTTCAAATTCATCAAGCCGATGAAGGACATGGAATAATAACCTGCCTTTTTGATTGCGAAAGACCTGAGGGGATCAGATAGGACTCCTCAGGTCTTTTTTATGGAAAAATAACTTATAGTATTTGTAAACTAAAGCATGGTAATTGATGCAAGAGAAATAGGGCCACAGGAGATACTAACAAAGCTGAAGAAGATATTTGAAGAATATCGTGAGAAAGAAATTGATATAGAAATCCTAATCAAGACGCAAAGCGATGCGAAGAGGATAAAGGCCTTTGCTGCTATGTCGGGTTATAATGCAAATTTAGATGCGAAGAACGGATATTTTGCAACACATATAACCGGCATATCGTGCGGATGTGGATAAAAATCTTTAAGTTATAACTCTGGTCTTTCCATGCTTGATCAAACTCGGGGAAAAAATACAACAATAATACTTGGAGCCGGGCTTGCCGGACTTTCCGCTGCTTATATTCTGACTAAAGCAGGGATTAAGGTAAAGGTGTTCGAGTGCGATTCGACCGTTGGCGGGCTTTCAAAGACAATTATTCACAACGGGTTCAGGTTTGACCTCGGCGGTCACAGATTTTTCGCAAAAAACAAAACATTCAATGATTTTGTGAAGACCCTCATGGGCGAAGAATTGATTTCTGTCCATCGTAAAAGCAAAATCTATATGAGGAATAAATACTTTGATTATCCGCTAAAGCCTTTGAATGCAATATTCGGTCTTGGCATATCCACAACAATAGAGATATTGTTTGATTATGCTGCAGAAAAAATAAAAAACCTGACAAGGGAGCCTCAGAACATTTCCCTTGAGGACTGGGTGGTCAGCAACTTCGGCAGGAAGATGTTTAATATTTACTTCAAGGAATACAGCGAAAAAGTATGGGGTATTGACTGCAGCATGATAAGCGCAGAATGGGTTGCGCAGCGTATCAGGGGATTATCGCTGGCAAGCGCAGTTAAAAACGCATTTTTCAAACTCAACGGAAAAGATGTGCCTTCTCTTGTTGATGTTTTTTTGTATCCAGCGTTAGGCATCGGCCGTATTTCTGACAGACTCAAAGAGGAGATAGAGGCAGGAAGTAGTAGTGTCCTGACAGATACGCGAGTAGAGCGTGTAAACTATTCAGATTTTAATATTGAGAGTATTATGATAAATAACGGAGAGCAGTTTGTTGAAGAAAACGGAATTGAGTTTATATCAAGCATACCGATAACAAAACTAGTAAACATGCTGCACCCTGCTCCTCCTGAAAATATCCTGGCTGCCGCCTCAAAACTCAGATTCAGAGACCTCGTGATAGTTGCTGTGATGATAAACAGGAAGAGGGTTACAGATCAGACATGGATATATATCCCTGAGCAGAAGATACCTTTTGGCAGACTGCATGAGCCAACTAACTGGAGCGAAAGAATGGCGCCTGAGGGCAAGACTATTCTTGTGGCAGAGTTTTTCAGCTTTAAAGGTGATAGGATATGGAGCAAGAGCGATAGAGAGCTTACCTCCGTTGCTGTTGAAAATCTGGAGAACATGGGATTTATAAAAAAACATGAGGTAATGGGTGGCAGTGTCGTAAGAGTGCCGAATGCTTATCCGCTGTTTGAGGTTGGATATAAGGAAAGATGTGATGAGATATATGAGTATCTTAGCAGATTCAAAAATCTCCATATCACAGGCAGGAGCGGAATGTTCAGGTATTACAACATGGACCATGCAATAGAGTCAGGGATAAAAACAGCGGAAAGGATAATTAAGAAGATACAGGATGCAGGATACAGGATACAGGATAAAGAGAAGATGCGGGCTAAAAATCATGTATCATGAATCATGCATCTTGAATTGTGATTAACTATGAAATGCGCATTGATAATTCCGGCCTGGGTTCCTGAAGACATCTTCTCTTCAAAAACAGTAAGCTCTCAGATTAACTACTGGCAGCCATTGGGAACGCTTTACGTTGCTGCTGTTCTTCAGAAAAAAGGTCATGAAGTAAAGTTTTTTAACGGGGCATTCATGACACATGAGGAAATACTCGGCGCGGTAAGGAAGTTTATGCCTGAGTTCATAGGTATTTATTCAACCACTTTTGGCTGGGGAAAGGCTAAAAAAACGGCTTCGGATATTTGGCGGATACCCCCCCCCTTAAATAATGGGAGGAGTAAGGAGGGGTTACCCCGCCCCTACATTGTCGCCGGCGGGCCTTATCCTATCGCCAGACAGGAACACTGCCTTGAGGATGCAGGAGAATCTATTGATGCAATAGTCACAGGAGAGGGCGAGTTTACGAGCCTTGAAATAATTGAAAGGCTACAGACAAAAAGAACCCTCGAAGGAGTTTTGGGAGTTGTTTACAGAGAGGGCGGAAAGATTATAAAAAATCCTCCCCGGGCGTTAATTGATGACCTTGATTCTCTGCCTTTTCCGTCAAGGGAGCTCTTGGGTGATGTAAGTAAATATATACCGCCGCCCGCAACATACAGAAGAAAGCCTGTCGCTGTTCTTATAACCTCAAGAGGGTGCAACAGAAGGTGCATTTACTGTTTTCAGATAGACAAAGAGCGAAAGACAGGCATCAGATACAGAAGCGTTGAAAATGTAATGAAAGAGATAGAACACTGCATTAAGCAGGGGTTCAGGGAGATAAAATTTATAGACGACACGCTTGCCGCTGACTATGACAGGGCTATTAAACTTGCTGAGGAGATAAAACACAGCGGACTTGATTTCACATGGTTTGCATCCGCATGTGTTAATCAGGTGGATAAGCCTCTGCTTAAGGCATTTAAGGAAGCAGGCTGCTGGGCAATACTCTTTGGCGCAGAAAGCGGCGTTCAGAAGAATCTTAATACAATCAGAAAAGGAATAACGCTGGAACAGACGCGGAATGCCGTAAAATGGGCCAAAGAAGCAGGGATTAAGGTCAGCACTCCTTTTATGTTTGGCATTCCCGGTGAGACTTTTGAGGAGGGACTTCAAACAATTGAATTTGCAATAGAGCTTAATCCTGATATAGCTAATTTTCATGCAATAACGCCATTCCCCGGCACCTATCTTTACGACAACCTTGAAAAATACGGGACGATGTCTGACGAGCTTTCAGATTTCACATATCAGGGAGCCGCATTTATCCCCCATACAATGACAAGGGAGGAGATTCTAAAACTCAGGCAGAGAGCGTTCAGGAGATTTTATTCCAGACCCTTCTTCATTCTAAAGAAATTTTTTGAATTAAGGAACCTGAACGATTTTATCGCTGCCATGAGAAGCATAAGAAGCCTGTTCTATCTATGGACAAAAATCGGCTTGTTCAGCAGAGCAGAAGATAAGAGATGCCAGCCTAAGTAGTCATTTCAAGTTGACAGACACAGAGTGAAATGGTAATATTTGTTCAGGATGAAAGTTCTGAAGGCATTGGTGATTTTATTTTTAATCTGCGGCGTTGCAGAAGCCGGCGTATACAAATATGTCGGAGAAGACGGAGTTGTTCTTTACACGGATGTCCCGCAGGGGAAAAAGGCGGCGAAGGCAATAAAAACAAAAGAGAAGAACAATAAAGCGGTTTCATCAAACAGTAAACCTGTCAATGTTGCATATAATGCCCCAACTATACATAACGACAGCTACCACCCCATAATTAATCAAAAAGCAAAAGAGAATGAGGTAGACCCATCTCTTGTCACTGCTGTTATAAAGGCAGAATCAAACGGTAATCCTAATGCTGTTTCAAGAAAGGGAGCAATGGGGCTTATGCAGCTGATGCCGGGAACCGCAAATGACCTTCAGGTGAAAAACCCGTTTGACCCGGAAGAAAACATAGACGGAGGAACAAGATACCTCAGATACCTCATCGAAAGATTTAACGGCAACTTAACCCTTGCGCTTGCAGCGTATAATGCAGGGCCAAAGACTGTCGAAAAGCACGGCTCAGTTCCTCCAATCGCAGAGACAAGACAATATGTAAGAAAAGTGCTTGCGATATATAAGGGAAAAACTGACATCTCTTTTTCAGGTTCGAATAAAATGAAAAAATCAGAACCTATATACAGGATAATAATGGATGATGGAACAGTCCTCTTCACAAATTTCCCTCTTTACTATAACAAAGCCAATTCAGTCAGGTTTTAGATGTCTGTAGAAAATCTCGCTCTTCAAGAAGAAATTCTGAAGCTTAAAGAACAGAGGCGTGCAATAGTTCTGTCCCACAACTATCAGAGGGATGAAGTTCAGGACATAGCTGATTTTGTGGGCGATTCTCTTGAGCTTTCAAGGACAGCAGCCACAATAAAGTGCGATGTTATAGTCTTTGCAGGCGTTAATTTCATGGCTGAGAGCGCATCAATTCTTTCGCCTGAAAAAACAGTCCTGCTCACGGAACTTGATGCGTGCTGTCCTATGGCAGATATGATAAGAGTTGATTCTGCGAGGCCTGTGAGAAGAAACTTCCCCGGATTTGATAATCCGCCGCCTTATGTTTATCCTCCTGAATTCACCCTCCGCGACATAAAGGCACAGCATCCCGGAGTTCCTGTTGTTACTTATGTGAATACGACCGCAGACGTGAAGGCAGAAAGCGATATATGCTGCACATCTGCAAATGTCGTGAAGGTGATAGAATCCCTTCCAGCAGATAAGGTGATATGCATACCTGATAAAAATCTCTCCATGTGGGCAGCGAGGAATACAAAAAAGCAGGTGATTGCATGGGATGGTTTCTGCCATGTTCATGAGAGGGTAACGCCGGAAGATGTTAAGAAGGCGAGGGCAGAGCATCCCAATGCTGTTTTAATGGCGCATCCTGAATGCAGGATTGAGGTGCTTGATATGGCTGACCATGTTACAAGCACGTCAGGAATGCTCAGATTTGCCGCGTCATCTTCTGCAAAGGAATTTATTGTAGGGACAGAGGTCGGCCTTCTGTATCGGCTGAGAAAGGAAAATCCCGATAAGGTGTTTTACCCTTTAAGAAAAGACATGCTATGTCCGAACATGAAAAAGACAACGCTTAAGAGCATTCTGAGGGCATTAAAAGAGAACAACTACATAATCAAAGTTTCCGAGCACATCAGGATTCCTGCAAAAAGAGCGCTTGACAGGATGCTTGAGATATAATAGACAAGGATTAGTATGCATACAAAAAAATCACTATTTGACATAACACCTTCAGAGATTACATCAAAGGAAGTTTATCTGAAGCGCAGGGAATTTATTACCAACGCCGCGCTCCTGCTTACAGGATTAACCGTACAGGATATTTTCTCCCCAGAAGCTCATGCAGGACAGAAACTTCAATTTGAAAAACAGGAACGTTTTGTTGCAAATGAGAAACAAACATCATATAAAAATGCGGCTAATTATAATAACTTCTATGAATTTTCTACTGGAAAAGAAGATGTTGCAGAGCTAAGCCGCAGCTTTAAAACAAGGCCGTGGACTTTGTCTGTTGAAGGGTATGTCAAGAAACCAAAAGTATATGATATTGATGAATTAACTGCTATGTTTTCGCTTGAAGAGCGCATCTACAGGTTCAGATGTGTGGAGGCATGGTCAATGGTGATACCATGGATAGGTTTCCCATTGGCAGAGCTGATTAAAAGATTCGAGCCAAGCTCAAAAGCTAAATTTGTTGAGTTCACCACGCTTTATGATCCAAAACAGATGCCAGGACAAAAGAGAAATGTGATCGATTGGCCATACCTGGAGGGGCTTAGGATGGATGAGGCAATGCATCCGCTTGCTATCTTAACAGTCGGGATGTATGGAGAGATTTTGCCTAATCAGAACGGCGCTCCCGTCAGGCTTGTGGTTCCATGGAAATACGGATTTAAGAGTATAAAATCGATTGTGAAAATTAAGTTTGTGGAACACATGCCTTTGACAACATGGATGAAGGCAGGCCCGAATGAATACGGGTTTTATGCAAACGTTAATCCGAATGTTGACCATCCGCGATGGAGCCAGGCTTCTGAGAGGAGGATAGGGGAGTTTTTAAAGAGAAAGACGCTGATGTTTAACGGTTACGGTGACCATGTGGCAGATTTGTATAAAGACATGGACCTGAAGAAATTTTTTTAAACCTCATTTATGACGTCCGATACCCTTCTTAAAAAAGTAGTAAAACCCGCTGTTTTTATATCCTCGCTTTTGCCTTTGTTCTGGCTGATATGGAAGGCGTTGACTGATGGGCTTGGAGCTAATCCTGTAGAAAAGGCAATTCACAGGACAGGCGACTGGACTCTGAATTTCCTAATAATTACCCTGTCACTAACCCCGCTCAGGAATATAACAGGGTGGGCCTGGTTATCACGGCTTCGAAGGATGACAGGGTTGTTTGCTTTTTTTTACGCATCCCTTCATTTCCTTACATATGCAGGTTTTGACCATCTCTTCTCTTTGGAATCCATTATTAAAGATGCGGTAAAGCACAAAAGAATATTTGTTGGCTTTGGAACTTTTATTATTCTTTTGCCCCTTGCCCTGACCTCGCCGAATAAAATAGTCAGGCTGATAGGGGCAAAAAGATGGCAGGCGATTCACAGGCTCACATATCTGGCGGCAATAGGAGGAGTGATCCACTATCTATGGCTTGTAAAAATTGATATAAGATTGCCATTGGTATATGCAGGAATACTTGCGCTGCTCCTTGGCTACCGTATTATTTTAGCGGCATCGAGGAAATTAAAGCACGGGCATTAAACTTTTCTATTTATGCCCTTTTGAATTCATTTAATCCTAATCATCTTTTTAAGGACAGGAAATTTAAAAGCTAAACTGTTGATTTGCTGAGGTCTTTGCCGCCCATTTTCTCCTTCAATGTTGCCTGTGCTCCTGCGAGCCTTGCAATAGGAACCCTGTATGGCGAGCAGCTTACGTAATTTAAGCCAATCTTGTGGCAGAACTCAACAGACCTTGGGTCGCCGCCGTGTTCGCCGCAGATTCCCATCTTTAGGTCTTTTTTGACCTTCCGTCCTTTCTCAATCGCAATCTTCATCATTAAGCCTGTGCCGCCCTGATCAAGCGTGATAAAAGGGTCATCCTCAAGTATTCCCTTTTCAACGTAAAAGGGCAGGAACCTTCCCGCATCATCCCTTGAAAGCCCGAATGTCGTCTGTGTAAGGTCATTTGTTCCGAATGAGAAGAAGTCTGCCTGCGCAGCAATCTCATCTGCTGTTATTGCAGCCCTTGGAAGTTCTATCATTGTTCCTACAGTGTAAATTACTTTTATTTTATACTTCTTCTGGACGTCATCTGCAACTTTAATGACGAGTTCTCTCATCATCTTAAGCTCATTCACATGGCCCACTAATGGTATCATTATCTCAGGAATTACCTTAATCTTCTGCTTTGCAAGCTCGCATGCTGCTTCCATAATTGCCTGTGCCTGCATAGCGTATATCTCAGGGTAGGTTATGCCAAGCCTGCATCCTCTGTGCCCGAGCATCGGATTGAACTCATGCAATACCTTGTTTCTGGATTTAAGCTTGTCAACCGGGACTTCCATCTGGTACGCAAGCGCTTTAAGTTCTTCATCAGTATGCGGAAGGAATTCATGCAAGGGAGGGTCAAGAAGCCTGATTGTGACAGGCAGGCCTTTCATTGCCTTGAATATGCCTTTGAAGTCTCCTTTCTGCATCGGAAGGAGTTTGGCAAGCGCTGCCTTCCTTCCTTCCGTATCATCCGCAAGTATCATCTCCCTGACTGCTCTTATCCTTTCAGGATCAAAGAACATATGCTCTGTCCTGCAAAGCCCGATTCCCTGCGCCCCGAAATCTCTTGCTACTGCTGCGTCATAAGGAGTGTCTGCGTTTGTCCGAACCCCAATTTTTCTGAATCCATCAGCCCATTTCATGAATATGCCGAAATCGCCTGTAAGTTCCGGCGTTATAAGCGGAGCCTCGCCGAGAATGACCTCTCCTGTTGTGCCGTTAAGCGTGAGATAGTCTCCTTCTTTAATGTTGAATGTGTTGACTGTGAAATATCTCTGGCTCTCGTTTATGTTTATTGCACCGCAGCCTGCAACGCAGCATTTGCCCATTCCCCTTGCCACAACAGCGGCATGTGACGTCATTCCGCCCCTTGCCGTTAGAATGCCCTGCGCAGCATGCATTCCGCCGATATCCTCAGGCGATGTCTCTGTTCTAACAAGTATTACTTTTTCGCCTCTTTCAGCGGCTTTCTCCGCTTCGTCTGCTGTAAAGACTACCTTTCCAACTGCAGCGCCGGGCGAGGCTGGAAGCCCTTTTGCTATTATGCTGATTTTTGCTTTTGGATCTATCATAGGATGGAGAAGCTGGTCAATTTGCTGTGGGTCTATTCTTAATATGGCTGTCTTTTTGTCTATCAGCCCCTCTTTTACCATGTCAATGGCTATCTTTAAGGCTGATGCAGCTGTCCTTTTTCCGACCCTTGTCTGAAGCATATAGAGTTTCCCTTCCTGGACAGTAAACTCTATGTCGAGCATATCTTTGTAATGCTTTTCCAGTTTCTTATATATCCTGTCGAGTTCATTGTATGCCTTTGGAAGCCTTTTCTTGAGTTCGTTGATGTGGAGCGGAGTCCTGATTCCTGCAACAACGTCTTCTCCCTGCGCATTGATAAGGCATTCAGCAAAGAACCTTTTCTGTCCTGTGGAGGGGTCTCTTGTAAAACCAACGCCTGTGCCGGAGTTATCTCCCATATTCCCGAAGACCATTGCCTGCACATTGCACGCAGTGCCGAGGTTTTCAGGTATGTTGTTAAGCTTTCTGTATTTTACAGCCCTGTCTCCGAACCATGAGCTGAACACCGCATTTATAGCCTTTCTAAGCTGCTCATAAGGATCGGAAGGGAAGCTTTCTCCGGTGCTGTGCTTATATATAACCTTGAATTCATCCACAACGCCTTTAAGGTCAGCGGTAGTAAGGTCAGTATCAAGATGTACGCCCTTTCTTTCTTTTGTCTCTTCAAGGGCTCTTTCAAATTTCTGCCTGTCAACGCCCATAACAATGCTTCCGAACATTGTTATAAGCCTTCTGTAAGCATCATATGCGAATCTGTCATTCTTGGTCTTTTTTATAATCGCCCTGATGGTTGTCTCATTAAGACCAAGGTTCAATACAGTGTCCATCATGCCGGGCATAGAGAATTTCGCTCCTGAACGAACTGAAACGAGCAGGGGGTTAGTATGGTCGCCAAACTTTATGCCCATCGCCCTTTCTATTTTTTTCAGGTTTGCAAGAACCTGCTCCCACATTCCTAATGGGTATTTCTTCTTGCTTTTAAAATATTCGTTGCATGCTTCTGTGGTAATCGTAAACCCGGCAGGAACAGGCACTCTGAGGTTAGTCATCTCGGCAAGTCCTGCGCCTTTGCCTCCGAGGATGTCCTTCATGTCGCCTTTTCCATCTGCTTTCCCGCTACCGAAAAAGTAAACGTATTTTTTAGCTGTCTTCTTTGACATTCAAATATCCTCCAAGCATTAAGGATTAGTTTTAGATTAATAAAATACCTTACAGAGGCACAAAAATTCAATAGATTTTTGAGTTTTTTGATAAAAAAGCAGTCAAAGCCAGTAAAGCCCTGGCGTTTTAACACGCATAAACGATAAAAAATGTGAGGTAAATATTTAAAGTAAAACTTGGTATTAATGTTGGTAACTATTTGATTTGATGATATAATTTTAGACACATAAAAATCCCGCTTTTGATGCCATTGCGAGGAGTGCCGTCCCGAAAGCATTCGGGATTTGGGCCGACGTGGCAATCCGACCTATTAAAATCTGTTGACCTTAATATCTGAACAAAACTATAATTGGAGGCTCGATTTGATGAGCTGGCTTTTTTATGCGATTTTTAAAGAGATTATACTATTGGGTCTTGCACTGGGCAAATACCCCCTATGGCATTCCTGCATTGTTTCTGCTTGCATTTGCAGAATCATCGTTTTTCCCAATTCCTCCTGATGTGCTGTTGATAGCGTTAAGCCTCTCCATACCCAAAAAGGCATTTAAATATGCGGCAGTCTGCACTGTTGGATCTGTTTTTGGGGGCGTTTTGGGATACATTCTCGGATGGCAGTTCTGGGAGCTTGCAAAAGGCATATTATTTAAATATATAGACCCTGCCGGTTTTGACATCGTAAGGAATTATTTCATTAAATATGAGGCATGGGCAGTAAGCATTGCCGGCTTTACGCCTATTCCGTATAAGGTTTTTACGATATCAGCCGGATTTTTAAGGGCTGATTTTACGGTCTTCTTCATCGCCTCCGTACTTAGCAGGGGAGCAAGGTTTTTCCTTGTATCCCTAATGATATTCCACTTTGGCCCGTCTATACGTTCTTTTATTGACAGGTATTTCAATATTCTGACATTCGTATTTATGGTACTGCTCTTAGGCGGTTTTTTTGCTGTGAGATACTTCTTTTAAGACGCTCTCTATTTTGATTCAGAAAGAGCCTTCTGGTATTCATCCCACAAACGCTCTTTTGATATGCCTGAATCAATAAAATCCCACGGTAGTTTTTCTGAGAAGTCTTTATTCCTCATGACGTAAAAATCAGGGTCTACGCCTGTTTCAATACATGCCTTTTTCCAGTCATGCATTCTGAGCATCGCCGCCAGAGGTTTTGAAATCCGCCTGTCACCCATTGAGAAAAAGCCCTGCATGTAGGCATATTTTGGAACATCATGGAATACTTTTATTCCCCTTATCGGCAGCAGGGAACTCTTTATTACCTTAAGCCTCTTTTTTACAATCTCAATCTTTTCCATACCGTGCCATTGAAACGGCGTAAAAGGTTTTGGCACGAATGTGCTTAAGGTCAGAACTATGTTTCCTTTTTTTGATATGTCTCTTATCTTTTTTACAAGGCTTACAATACCTTTAATGTCATCATCATTCTCTGTAGGAAGTCCGACCATAAAATAAAGTCTGAGCTTTTCCATGCCCTCAGAAAATATAAGCCTTGATGTTTCAATGATGTCATCCTCTGTTATCTTCTTGTTAATGACCCTTCTCATCCTCTCTGTTCCTGCCTCAGGCGCTATTGAGACACTCTTGTGTTTTTTCAACAGACCAATAAGTTCTGCGCTTTTTCTGCTTGCCCTCAATGATGTAATGGAAAAATCCACACCTTCTGTTTTAAGAACCTCGCTGATATGGGGATAATCTGTGAGGGAAGGGCCGATGAGTCCAACCCTTTCTGTTATCTTCAGCGCATTATCAATCTCCTCTTTTATTGCTGTCAGCTCTTTTTTTCTTGCCGGGGTGTAGATATGGCCTGCAACACAGAATCTGCATTTCCAAGGACATCCCCTCATCGCCTCAATGAGATACATATCAGAAAACTCTGTTTCAGGTGTAACGATTGATTGTCTGAATCTGTGAGCAGAGATATCTTTGATGTACCGCCTCTTTATTTTTTCAGGGGCTCCTTCTATTGCTTCTCTTTGAGTAATTCCACCCGAAAATCCCCCCATGCCCCCTTTGCTAAGGGGGGGTGAGGAGGGATTTTCTTCATATCTGACGCTATAAAACTTTGGCACATAAACACCTTCTATTGCGGCTGCTTTTCCGTAAAGCTCCTTCCTTGTCTCTGATTTTTTGTATGTATCAATAAATTCATTAAGCATCTCTTCTGCTTCTCCGATAAAGCACACATCAAAGAAATCAGCTAATGGCTCGGGGTTAAAAAACGCGCATACGCCTCCGATTATAAGAAGCGGATGTGTATTGTTCCTGTCAGATGCCCTGAGAGGTATATTGGCAAGCTCAAGTATTTTTAAGATATTAGGATAATCGTTTTCAAATGAAACCGAAAAAGCCAGAATATCAAAATTATTCAGAGGTCTTTTTGATTCAAGAGCAAAGGGTTTTGTATCTGTCCTGACATACTCGTCAATATCATCCTCATCAGGCAGAAATGCCCTTTCGCATAATGTGTCGCTCCTGTAGTTAAGGAACGTATATATCCCCTGAAATCCGAGATTTGACATTCCGACATGATAAGTATTCGGATAAACAAGACAGACATTAATCCTGCCGCCTGGGTCTTTAAATACAACGCCTCTTTCTTTTGATAGAAGCCTATCTGCTTTTTCTGTAAATTTGCGATTCATGCCATTATTCTTCTTCTGTCATTCCCGCTTGTCGGGAATCTTTTTGATTTGTTTGGAATGATAAGAAAGATGCCGGACAAGCCGGCATGACAACGTTGCAGATATTTCCGATTTAATGACAATCCAAGGCAAGAATTCTTTCTTCTCACATCACCGCCAGCACAGACATCATTGCGATTGACCATATAATATCAAGCGGCAGGTGCTGTTCGCAGGTTGAATCAAGGAGCAGGTCTGCCCTTGCAGGAAACTCATCGTCAGAGAGCCAGAGGATTAATGTTACGGGTATGCGGGGCAGGGGCAGGAGTTCAACGGATGCATCGCCGTAATTCATGATATTCCCATTGAGGTTTTTGCCTTTTTCAATAAAGCCTGCCTTATCATTGCCATACTTTTCAGCGATCTTTTCCAGCGGAAGCACATGGCTGCCCCTGAAAAAAATCCCTCCGCCTTTAAGTCCTGCAGGTTTGACAAGTTTTCCTGAGAGGGGAATGTCTCTTGAGTTGATGAGATAGCATAAAGCGGACAGGTTGAAAAAGTAACTGTATTTTTTGAGAATTATTTCTCCTTCAGGCTGAATATTTTTAATCTCTCTCTTGCCGGGATGAACTGAGAAATCCATCCCCAGCGACTTCAGCACGTAGCCGTTTTCTCTGTCGTAGAAAACCCGTGCCTTCCTGCATACATCAGAAGGATTGAGGTTGTTTAAGTCTTCCCATGCCTTTTCTTCGCCTGTGCTCATTTCTATATTCTACTACAACAGCATCCTGCATAATGCCTCCTAAATGTATTGTATAATAAAAAATGCTCGGAAGATTTTTAACAATTATACTTTTATTTCTGCCTGCCTTTACGTCTGCATCAGAACTGCCGGAATACCATCTGGATGTTTCCTTTGATATTCAGAATGCAAAGATAACAGGCAGTTGGAGGATTAATGCACGGTCAAAGGATATAACCGTCAATACAGGACATCTTAAGATTCTTGATGTAAGTATAGATAAACAGCGCATCCCATTTGATATCCAGAAAGGAATATTGAAAACCTCCGGAACTGATAAAGGCATTGTCGAAATAAGATATGAAGGGGTATTCAGGGATAACAATAATGTGATCGGAGAAAAAGGCATATCGCTGACAGGACTGTGGTATCCGCAGATAGAAGGACTTTTTAAGTACAGGCTTAAGGCAACCCTTCCTGAGGGCTACGAGGCTGTATCAGAGGCGGAAAGCATTATCAAAAACACAAAAAACGGCAGCGCCGAATTTATTTTTGAATTTCCGCATCCTATTGACGGCATAAGTCTTGTCGCCACAAAGCGTTATAAAATAACAAAGGACACCTTTAATGATATTGAAATCTTTGCCTATTTCTTCCATGAGGATATTGAACTCGCTAAAAAATACATAGAATACACAAAAAAATACCTCAGGCTTTACGAAGGCATTATCGGCAAATATCCTTACAAGAGGTTTTCGGTAGTTGAAAACTTCCTGCCGACAGGCCTTTCGATGCCGACCTATACCCTGCTCGGACAGGATGTTGTGAATCTCCCATTCATTGTCGAGACATCCCTTGGTCATGAGATACTCCATCAGTGGTTTGGAAATCTTGTGTATGCGGATTATGAAAAGGGTAACTGGACAGAAGGCCTGACAACATATCTTGCAGACCATCTCTATGAAGAACAAAAGGGCAGGGGATGGGAATACAGGAAGCAGGCATTGGTAGATTATGAAAGTTATGTAAATGAGAAGAACGAATTTCCTGTCAGGGAATTCAGGGGCAGGGTTGGCTTTGCATCCAGGGCAATAGGCTACGGCAAGGCAGCAATGATATTTCATATGCTTAAGAAGATGACTGGAGAAGATGTTTTTTACAGGTCGTTAAGAGATTTGATAAAAGAGAAGGCTTTTCAAAAGGCTTCATGGGGTGATCTGAGGGCGATACTTGAGAGGAATTATGGAAAGGATCTGCAATGGTTTTTCAGGCAGTGGCTTGATGAAAAGGGTCTTCCAGAACTCCGATTCAAGAACGTAAAGGCAGTGAGTAAGGGCAGTAAATTCGAGGTGAGCTTCGACATAGCTCAGGGTGAAAAGGTCTATGTGATGGATGTGCCTGTGACAATATATTCCGGCGATATGAAGATTAAAGATTCATTCAGGGTCGATAAAAAGACAAACAGCTTCAGAATGGTTGTAGAGAGGGAGCCGGAAAGGATAGCGATGGACGAGGACTACGACACAGTACGACGGCTCTCAAATAAAGAGTTCCCGCCTGTAATTGCACGACTTATCGGAGATGAAAAGATTGTAGCGGTATTGCCCATAGGCAAGAAAGGGCTTTACAGCGGCGTTATCGAAATGCTGAAAGAAAAAAATGCGGCGCATAAAGAGGCCGGAGAAATAAAGGATTCCGATATAAAGGCATCGTCTCTTGTCATAATGGGCAATGACAATCCGCTGATTGAAAGGCTTTACGGTAAGCCTGAAACCATTGATGCAGGCTTCAGTATAACCGTGAGAAACAATCCGTGGAATCAGCAAAAGGTCGTCGCGATTATAAACGGCAGGACAAAAGAAGAAATCGATACTGCTTTTAGGAAGATATTCCATTATGGGAAATATAGTGCGCTTGCCTTTGACTGGGGCAAGAATATTTATAAAAGGACTGATGAATCAGGAAGGGGGATTGCCGTGAATCTCTTTGAACAGCCGATGGCAGTCGAGGTTTCCGCCTTAAAGACATTGAATGATGTTATAAACAGCGTTTCCGACAAAAAAATAATCTATATAGGAGAACATCACGACCAGTTTGCTCACCATAATATTCAGTTTCAGGTTATTAAGGGCTTATACGCAAAGAATAAAAAAGTTGCCATTGGGATGGAGATGTTTCAAATGCCGTTTCAGGGGATACTCGACGGCTATATAGCAGGCAGAATCGATGAAAAGGAGTTTCTGAAGAAATCGGAATATTTTAAGCGGTGGGGGTTCGATTACAATCTTTACAAGCCAATACTCGATTTTGCAAGAGAGGAGAAGATACCTCTTGTTGCCCTTAATATCAGGCGTGAGATTGTGGCTAAGGTTTCAACGAGCGGTATCTATTCCCTTTCCGATGAAGAGAAAAAGGAGATACCCCGTCAAATGGACTTTTCTGATAATGAATACAGAGACAGGCTTATGAAGGTCTTCAAGATGCACAAAAACGCAAAAGAAAAGAATTTCGACTTCTTTTATCAATCACAGATACTCTGGGACGAGAGCATGGCACAGTCAATAGATGGATTTTTTAAGAAGAATCCTGATTTTCAACAAAGCGGGCAGTTTGTTGTGGTTGCCGGAGGAGGGCATATCCAGTATGGCTCAGGCATACCCAAGCGGGTATTCAGGAGAAACGGGCATGAGTATGCGGTTATCCTAAATGACGATGATACAGAGAAGAATATTGCCGATTATATCTTCTATCCTCAATCAATGGAAGGTGTTACCGCACCTAAGCTTATGGTTTCTCTGAAAGAGGAGCATGGCACAGTTATCATAGAGGGATTTTCTGAAAACAGCGTTTCTGAGAAAGCAGGACTCAAGGCAGGAGATATGATACTTTCCATTGATAGCGAACTAATAGGCAGCGTGGAAGATATGAAAATACACCTCTTCTATAAAAAGAAGGGGGAGACGGTTAAGGTAAAGGTGTTGAGAAAGAGGTTTATAATTGGAGATGTCGAGATTGAGTTTGATGTAACTCTGTGACTATCTCATCTCTCGAATATGATAAAATAAAAGCGGAGGTTTAAAGAATATCGCATCTATTTACGGAAATATATCCGGACTGAAAAAAGACTATCTCTATTCCCTCGAAAAAGTTTATCGCAGGAAGGTTCCATGCGATAAAATAATAACTCCTGAACTGGCAAGATATCTTACAGAGCTTTCATCGGAGATCGGAAGACAGATAGGCATCCTTATAACCAGAGACGGAAAGATTACCCATGTCATTGTCGGCGATGCAAAGGGTGTTTTCATTTCAGGGCTTGAAGATTTTCCGCTCGGCAGACGCGCGCTGCGCGGCATTCGTCTGGTGCACACCCATCTCAAGAATGAGCCGCTCAGTCAGGATGACCTCACAGACCTTGCTCTTCTCAGGCTTGATATTATTGCCGCAATCGGAGTGAAAGATAATCTTCCAGACAATATTTATACTGCGCATCTTATGCCGCAGGGTTCAGAAAAGCCCATTGAAGTCTTGCCTCCAGTAAATTTTCACAGGTTTAATCTTGATTTCATCTCTTTTATAGAATCGCTTGAAGAAGAGATGGACAGAAAAAGGCTGTTTGACCAGTCGGAGATCCCGACCCGGTCGGGGAAGGACTTGCGCGAAAGGGCAATCCTTATAAGCGTATCCAAGAAGCCGAAATATGAACAGGAAGATTCGCTTGAAGAGCTGAAGGAGCTGGCTTTTTCGAGCGATGTGCTTGTGCTTGATGCAGTAATCCAGAGGCCAAAAGATATAAACCCTAAGTATCTTATGGGTGAGGGCAAGCTTAAAGATGTGATAATCAATGCCCTGAACAAAGGCGCAACGCTTTTGATATTTGATCAGGATCTGAATCCGTCTCAGGTGAAGGAAATAGGAGAACTTACAGAGCTAAAGGTCATTGACCGCTCACAGCTCATATTGGACATATTCGCAAGAAGGGCGCACAGCAGGGACGGAAAGGTTCAGGTAGAGCTTGCGCAGCTTAAATACAGGCTGCCGAGGCTGACAGGCAAGGGAACGGCAATGTCCCGTTTGATGGGAGGAATCGGCGGAAGGGGCCCCGGTGAGATGAAACTTGAGATAGACAGGAGGCGCGTCAGGGACAGGATTACCCTTCTCGAAAAAGAGCTTAAATCCCTGAGTGAGGCAAGGAAACAGAGAAAACAGAGAAGGGTTGAAAAAATGATTCCTATTGTCTCAATCATAGGATATACAAATGCCGGCAAATCAACACTGCTGAACTCACTTACCAGAAGTGAAGTGTTCGTAGAAGAAAAGATGTTTGCAACGCTTGACACTGCAAGCAGGCGGCTCAGATTCCCAAAAGAAAGGGATGTTATCATAACCGACACGGTAGGCTTCATAAGAGACCTTCCAAAAGATTTGATGACAGCCTTTAAATCATCGCTTGAAGAGCTTCAGGACGCAGACCTGCTTCTGCATCTTGTGGACATATCCAATCCGAGGTTTGAACAGCAGATGGAATCAGTTGAAAATATACTCAGGGAGCTTAACCTGACAGATAAAAAGAGAATAACCGTATTCAACAAGGCAGATAAAGTCGCAGAGGATGAGATTAAAAATATAGCGCTTCGCTACGATGCAATTTATATATCAGCCCTTAGACAGTCCACGTTTAATCCCCTGCTTGATGTAATAGAGAAAAACATCTGGGATACAGGGAAATTTGAAGGGGAAAAATAATCAGCGGAAAACAGGGATAAAAGGTTCATTAGAAATTTGCGGGGTATGTGAAAATTACCTGTTACAGCAAAGGCTGTAATACCAAAATGATAATGTCCTAAAATATTCATGCTACATGAGCATTATTTAAACTATCCCTATCTGTCATGCTGGCTTGTCCAGCATCCTTCTTCAGAGGGATTCCGAACAAGTCGGAATGACAACTGCATTGAGCAATATTAAGCAAGACAGGACATTTCTATTTTGGCAGAAACAGGACATTTCTAAATTGGCGTAACACTGTTACAGCAAAGGCTTGACAATAGTTTCTGTTTTATGTATTTTACCAGATATATTTACTGAAAAATAAATTTCTTATCCTCCATTGTTTTGCAGTTGAAAAGGTCAAATCAGAGTGAAACAAGGGAGTAAATTAAAGAAGAACGAAAGGTGGTGAAAACGGTAATATAAAATAGTGTAAAAAATAATAAAGAGGAGAGGAGGTGCGATGCCTCGACAGATTGCACAACAAGTTAGTTTAGTAATTTTCAGCAAAGGAGGAGAAAATGGAAGTCTTAAAAGAATTGACAGAGACAATGCATGAAAAGACAAAGGTCAGCAGAAGAAGCTTTCTGAAGGGACTCGGCGCATTGAGCGCCACGGCAGCCATTTACGGCTGCGGAGGTGGAGAAAACCTTGCCCAATACAAGACCGAGCCCTCTGTGGCGCCGCAAGACAACCTTGTCCTTGACAAGGAGCTGAAGGTTGTAATGGTAAGCCACCCCTATAACTGCGGCGGCAGGTGCATGCTGAAGATGCATGTAAAGAATGGCAAAATGGTGAAGATTACCAGCGGTATAGCCGATAACCCGAGGGTAGGCGCGACCGAGGCGGACGAATCCATTGACAAGCCGCAATACCGGCCCTGCCTCAAAGGTTTTGCAGTGCACAAAAGGGCATACCAGCCCGACCGGCTGAAATACCCCTTGAAGCAGACCAAAACACGGGGTGATCTCAGCGGGTTCAAGAGGATAAGCTGGACTGAGGCATACGATACGATCGCAAGCCAGTATACTGCGACTATAGCGCGGAAGGCCGCCTTGGGATATATTCCCGGCATGGGTGGAGTTTTCAACTATTTCGGCGCTTCTGTTTCTTCTTCGGGCTCTCCGTCCACCGATAATATGTCCCAGGCGTTGTTCGGCATGATGGGTTCGAGTAGCACTTCAAATGCCCTGGCCGACCTTCCCAACTCCAAGTTCATTCTCCAGGTCGGCGCCAACAGCGCCGCCACCTTCTGCCACCAGTTCCCGAACGGCTGGTATATGACCAAGTGCAAGGAATTGGGGATTCCCATCGTCAATATGGACCCGTTGTACCACGATACGGCGTCCTCCCAGACTTCGGGTTATCCCAAATACAACCTTCCCGCGTACATAAACCCCAGAATGGGTTCGGATGCGGCAATTTTTGCCGCCATGGCGAACGTAATCTACCGGAAAGGGCTGCATGACGAGTCCTACATAAAAGCGAACTGTTTCGGCTTTTACCCGGGCGATACGGTGGTGAGCGTATCCACCAATAAAAACCCGATAACGGGGGTGGCGAACGCGGGTAAGACCTTTGTGACCCCGACCGGGATGTCCTTCGTGGAGTATCTCGACGACCTGCAGGCAAAGCATGGCGGTTATAACGGGGTGCTTGCCTGGGCGGCGCAGATTTCGGGCGTTTCGGCGACCATCATCGAGAACCTCGGTATTGCCTACGGCTCGACGAAGCCTTCATTTATATTCGGAGTTTACGGGGGAGCGGCCAGGGGGGTCGGTGGTTACCACCTTATTATGATGAGTGCGGCCCTGGCAGCCATGACCGGGAACTCAAACAAGGTTGGCGGCAGTCCCGGATTTTCATTACACGCCGATCCTGTGCCTGTTTCTCTGGGAGCGACAAAAGAGGCCGTCACCACAGCCGCGACAACGGGCACAATTAGTACTTCCTGCTACGCCTACTCCAAGACAATCCTGACCGGCACGGACAACAGGAGCTATGCACAGCTCAGGGCGGACGTTCTGGCGCTCAACAAGATAGACCTGGGCGCGTACAAGGCCGTACGGGACGACGTCAACGGCAAGGACGGCAGGCTGAGAATAGAGATGATAAGAATTAACGGCAATCTGTTTAATCAGAGGTCCGGTCCCATGAGTAAACTTATGCTGGCCTTGAAAAAAGTGAAATTCATCTACGGCATGGACCACTTCATAACACCGAGCCTGGCGCAGTGCGACATCGTCCTGCCGCAGACAAACCACCTCGAATACGATTCATACGCGAATAAACGGGGAGTCTATTATTTCAGCAACAAGGTAGTAGAGCCGATGTATGAATGCAAGGGCACAAAAGAAATCAACTCGGAAATCCTGAAGAGGCTCGGCATTAATTACGGGAAATACGGTCCCCAAGGGGCCAAGACCGACAGGGAATTGATGGCCGAACAGTGGGCCGGGGCGAAAATCAGCCCTGTCTTGCTGGCAATAACCCCTGATGCGAAGCTGCCGACTTTTGAGGAGTTCAGCCAGCAAGGAATATTCCAGTTGCCTATTCCTGCCGCCAAGGCGCCTTTGGCTACAGCACAGACTACAGCGGCCGGCAAGTTCAACACCGACACCGGCAGGATAAACTTCTTTTCACCCTATTACTTCGACAGGGACAAGAGCCTTGGCGACGCCTACAAGAGGGCTGATGGAGGCTACTACCGGAGCAATTTCCCGCCCAAGGCGATGTTTGCGCCGCCGCCCGAGGGGTTTGACCCTGTCACGGGCGCATTCCTGGGGTACTATTTAGGGGCCAAAGTCAAGAACGGCCAGAGGGTCAAGTACACCCTTCAGCACAATCATGCCCATCACAGGAGGAGGGCGCATTCGGTATATGACAACGTGGAGATGGTCAGGGAAAACTTCCCTGCGGTTGCATCGATGAATACCGCGGACGCCGCCGCCAGGGGGATAAACAACGGTGATGAAGTATATGTGTACAACGACTGGGGTTGCAATAAAGTTAAGGTACTCGTCTCCAAGAGGGTTTCGATGGGTACGGTGCATATCGCGGACGGAGAATGGTACAGACCGAGCCCGACCGAGACCTACGAGGCCTGGTTTGATATGGACGGAGACGGAGTGCCTGAGAAAAATGTTGTGCCTGTGGATGTGGGAGGAGCGCCCAACAACCTTCAGCCTGACCGGGATCTTGGACCAAAGGAACCTGCCGATAGATTTGACAATTCCTTTCACGGAAATTTTATAGAGGTCAGCAAGACCCATCCCGACAAATAAAAAAAGGAGGATAGATAAATGAGCCAATGGGGATTTTATTTCAATCAGGACAGATGTGTAAATTGCAAGGCGTGCACGGTTGCGTGCAAGGCCTGGAACGACGACAAGAGGGGGGATGCGAATATCAATGTATCACTGAGCTGGCTTGACACAGGCAAATATGCAAACCCTTCCGAGTATGAATTAGGCGACAACGGAAGACAGAACTTTGCGGAGTACAGTAAATACCACATGAAGGAGTTTTGGAGGAGGGTGAGCAAGACGGAGTATGGCACAGTCCCGCCCGACGTTGATGTTCTGGGACTGTCCCTCGGATGCAACCACTGCGACAAGCCCGCCTGCATAGAAGTATGTCCGGTGCAGATAATCTACAAGGAGCCCGAATACGGGGTAGTGCTGGTGGACAACGCCAACTGCATCTCTTGCGGGAAGTGTCAGGACGCGTGTCCGTGGGGTTCCCCTCAGTTTTATGACCCTGCTTTCAGGAAATACGCACAGGCGGACCCGTTGAGGCCTAAAATGACGAAATGCACCTTATGTCTTGACAGGATACGGGAGGGTTTGAAGCCTGCGTGTGTGGCGGGGTGTATGAACAGGGCGCTGGACGCGGGGCCGGTGGATGAGTTGAAGCAGAAGTATCCCGGGTGGACGCCTGCAACCGATAATTTCCCGACCGACTATGTGCCGAGCCTGGGGTTCAACACAAAGCCGAACATCATCTTCAAGAAAAGAACGTCGCGGGCTAGCGGCGCAGGGAGCCTTCAGAGCGACTATATGTAAAGTGTAAAGGTGCAAATAAAGGCAGGGGAGGCTTTTGCCTCTCCTGCCTTTATTAAGACCTAACATTTCCTGTAGTTTGATATAGGATTGCCTCTTTGTTATTCTATCTTATGTCCAGCTTCTGTCCAGAATCCGTTTTCTCTTGAGGCCCTTTGCCAACAGCAGGTGCTTTAAGCATAAAAGTCCGGCAAAATGCCGCTCCTGTCATGGTGATGGTTCGACAGGCTCACCATGACAATGTCATCCCGAGCTTGTCGAATGGTATTGTGAAAAAGATTTTATATGATTTAAATCATAGCCTGATGCATATCAATTTACATTATAATAAAATTAAAGAACATACTAAGGAGTTCATAAGTAAGGCCACATAATCTGTCATTCCCGCTTGTCGGGAATCCTTCCCTGAAGAGGGATTGCGGACAAGCCGCAATGACAAACATCGAGGCTTTATTAATGACCGGATTAGTAAATGTCATAAAACGCGCGAGGTGCCGGATGAAAAGGCAGGGAATAAAGTTACAGGGAATAAAGTTACTTTTTATAGGTATACTTGTTATATCACTATCACTTGTCAGTTGCGGAGGGGGTAGTGATACAGGGATTTCTACTGATAGCTCCTTCACTCCGCCTGTCAGTGCTGCTCTCCGTTCTGCAATACTTGGTGAGGGAACGACAGGTCTATCTTCGGACAGATATGATTTAGGAGGCTTATCAGGTCTTTTTTATATTAGGGAATATGACATTGCAAATAGAGGTTATTATGATTCCCCTCCGAGACTTACCCTACCGACACGATTCATAGTCCCCAACGGTAAGATTAGCGGCTGCTACGCATGTCATCGTCTTAATTATTCTGTACCCTCTTCAAACCCGCAGGTAAAAGTACCTGTCAATCTGCCTGCAACCACAGAGACAGAAGCAGAGCGCGGCAAACTCACGAGACTGACAGATGACGCCGGCATGGACATAAGCGGCATGTGGAGCCCTGACGGCAGATATATAGCGTGGGTATCAAACAAAACCGGGAACTATCAGATATGGATAATGGACAGCGACGGAAAGAATAAGAGGCAAATAACACAGGGCCCGAGTATACATGGCTGGCATGAATGGAGTCCTGACGGTACAAAGCTTGTGTACTGGGAGAATGATGAAACCACAGGCAAGTCAGGGATAAAGACATCAAAAATAGATGGAAGCGATATAGTAACCATAGTTGAATCACAGGGGGTACTGGACAGACCTGTATGGAGACCAGACGGCAAGCATATAGCATATGCAGCAGAGACAGGCGGCAACTGGGACATATGGGTAGGGAGCAGTGATGGTAAAGAGCGTTACAGACTTACCAGCGGCCCTGAGATGGAGACCAACCCGAAGTGGAGTCCTGACGGGAAGAGGCTTGCGTACAAAGTAGGACCCATAGGGGATTATCCATTGACAATAGAGTACTTCATGAGTTTTCCTAATGGATTTAACTCACCAGCAATACAGGGATGGAATGGGCCTCAGTCCATACAGATGAGTGATTGGAGTCCTGACGGCAGGCTGATAACCTACACAGCAGAGGCAGTTAGTTATACATCAGGAGAAGACAGGGTAACATACCTTGCAGTAGTTGGGGACACACAAGGAGGGAACCCTGTGGTTCTTTCTAAAAACAAGACTCTTGGAGACAGGGGACCTGTGTTCTCACCTGACGGCAGGAGGATAGTGTTCTGGGCGTGGGACTTAAACTACCGTGCAACATTGTGGATGGTGAATACAGAC
>Ga0214473_10000452_pt1 | contig 57924 bp, 49 predicted proteins | sample RVTome_7_FD_203509 | JGI IMG/M metagenome (GOLD analysis project Ga0214473, IMG submission 203509) | Soil microbial communities from uranium-contaminated site in the Upper Colorado River Basin, Wyoming, United States - RVT98D197 | ecosystem: Environmental > Terrestrial > Soil > Contaminated >... | reverse complement strand
CATGTCAGGCTCATTGGCCTCAGGTGGATTAGGCTTCACCTGCCCGATTCACCATGTCCGGTAACCACTTATTAAGATTGACCGTTCTGGTTATTTAGTTACTTGGTAAGATACAAGGTGGACCATCTCGAAAATCACAATCCCCTATATCGCCTCCATGCGGAGCGAGTCTTCGAGCGTTGCATGGAGGTGGACCATCTCGAAAATCCCAATCCCCTATATCGCCTCCATGCGGAGCGAGTCTTCGAGCGTAGCATGGAGGTGGACCGTCCCCGTTATCAGCGCATCGGGAAATACTCCAGATCGATTTCAACAGGGCCTTTCTCCCCCAGAATCCAATCACGGGCACTAGACCACTCCCAGTCGACCGCATTCTCTACAAATCCCCTCACTACTGGATTTTCATGCAAATAATCGACAAACCGTATTAATCCCCTATAAGTCCTGATAACCTCGTCATAGCCACCCCCGTCCTGCCAGAACCGGTATGGATGATGCCTGGTTCCAGTGGCCAGTAATTGGAGCTTTGGTGAATTGTTCTCTTTCAAATGGTTGACGATCTGTCTGGCGACTGGTTGTTTGATCGACTTCAGTATCTCGGAGATCGAATAATTTTCATTCCTTGGGTAAATCAGAATGTGGAGGTGTTCAGGCATGATCACGTATGCCCAAACTGCAAAATTGTGTTTATAGCTGGCCGCATCGATGGCTCTTGCCAGAAGTTCCCTCGCATAGTCCGATTTTAGGAATCTCATTTTCTTGTAGCAAATGAAGGTCAGGCCGTGGGGATCGCCTGGAATGTTGTAATGTTGGTATTTGTGATTTTCCATCGGTCTAACTGTATAACGCGCGGGACAGGAAAAAACTGACGCAAATGGCGGAGATTTTTTGAAAATTTCGTGATGGTGCACCTCCATGCTACGCTCGGAGACTCACTCCGCATGGAGGCGACATAGGGGGATGTGGGATTTTCGTGATGGTGCACCTCCATGCTACGCTCGAGGACTCACTCCGCATGGAGGCGACATAGGTGGATGGGGATCTTGGGGGATTTTCGTGATGGTGCACCTCCATGCAACGCTCGAGGACTCGCTCCGCATGGAGGCGACATAGGTGGATGGGGGGATCGGTATTTAGTTTGCACGGCAGGTAAAAAAAAATGATTGGGGGATTTGAGTCAATCCACCGGGCCGCAGACCGAGATCACCAGATTGTCCGGATCGCAGTATTTTCGCGCGGCTTCGATAATGTCGGATACGGTCACAGCTTTGTATAAATCGAGCAGCTTCAAATCGAAATCGTACGGAAGCCCATACGCGGCGTTCATCGCAAGACTCCCGGCAAGTTCGGCGTTTCCCTGCTTCCAGATAATATTATGACCTCGAATCCATGACCTCGCGTCGTTTAGTTCCTTCTCGGATGGCCCGTCCGACGCGATTCTACGGTATTCGTCGCGTATTTTCTCAATCGCGGATTTATAATTTGCGGGACCGGTGCCCATGTATGTCAAAAACAGCGGATTATAAAGTCCACGGTCCATATTTGTGTAGACATCGTACGCGAGCCCTTCACTATCCCTGATTATTTTGAACAAACGTGAATAAGATGTGCCGCCGAGGATGATGTCCAGCAATTTCGCGGCGGGATAATCCGGGTCAGGCATCGATGGTCCCGGATGTCCGACAGTTATGCGGACCTGCGACTTGTCGCGCGGAGTTTTTAGAAGGACAATGCCACTCGGCCTTGATGGTTCAGGAATATCTGGGGCTTTGAAGGATTTTTGAGGCAGATGAGCAAATAATTCAGCGACCGTGTCACGTGCCTGATCAAAAGGCACATCGCCGACAATTCCAATTACCAAATTTCCGGGCTTGTATGACAACGAATGAAATCCGCGAAGCTGATCGGCGGTCAATTTGGAAACAGCGGTCTCGTCGCCGAGGTAATGACGTCCGTATGGGTGACCGCTTCCGTAAATTTTCGAGCGGAGATTAAGAAGACTCACCTCCGCGATATCGTCGCGCGATTGAATGATCGAGTCGATTACATCCTCTTTGACTTTCTCAACCTCATCACCCGGAAATGACGGCTCGAGGGCGAACTCCGCGATAAGTTTCATTCCCTCGGCAAAGTCGCGCGCGAGAAACAGTCCGTCGATTGCCAGGGCCTCGAATTCGCTCACGGTTTTGACCTGGGACCCGAGGCGGTCGAACGCGAGAAGAAGCTCGGTCAGAGATTTTTGCCGAGTGCCCTTCCACATCGCGCCCTGCATGACCTCTACAATTCCGTTCGTGTCCGGAGTTTCGAGACTCAAGCCTCCGCGCGACAGAATCTGGATCGACACGGACGGGCTTGCGGGATTGTTTCTATATAAAAATTCGACACCGTTGGAGAGTGTTTCGTGAATTACCTCCCCGATTCTGTCGCCCTCGGAATGCCTATTTGAAAAGGGTTTCAGTATCTCCCCGAACTTGATGTCATCTTCACAAGGTCCGTCCTTCACAATGAATTTATCGAGTGAAATCGAGACCGGACCCTCTTCGCGCGGATGGTTCGTGCCGATTGCTATGTTCTGGGGACGGAGATATTTCGAGGCGACAAACCTGACCTGCTCCGCTGTCACCGAATTTGTCCGGTCGATATATTTGTCCGAGATATCGAGGCTTCCGAGCGAGATGTCCAGGCCGTTGAATTCGCTGATGCGCCACATTTTTTCCATCGAGAACACACGCTCGGCGATCATGCGTGTCTTCGCGGTTTCCACTTCCTCCGCGCTCAGGCCGTTCGACGCGACATCCGAGAGAATCAGAAAAATTTCATCTACAGCCTGCTGCAGATTTTCGAAGCGGGTAAGCTCGACATCGATTCCAAGTACCCCGGCGTGCTTTCTCGAACTGCAATAGCTTTCCAACTCATTGACAATATTCAACTCATCGTAAAGACGCGCGTTAAGACGTGCCGACCGCGATCCGCCCAGCGCCTCCATCAACACATCGAGCGCGTACGTGTCCATCGACCTCAGCGGCGGCCCTTTGAAATATACAGAGAGATATGTCGCGTCGATATCTGCTGTCTCGCTGACGATGCGGGGTCCAGATACAGGAGTATCCGCGAATATTTCACTGGACGCCGGCGCTTCAGGTTTCCAGTCGGAATATTTTTCCCTCACCATCGGAAGGACCTTTTCGATCTCGATGTCGCCTGTGATGATGAGGAGCATGTTTTCGGGCGTGTAATGACCTCGGTGCCAGTCGCGCATCATCGATGGCGCCATTCCATTCAATGTTTTCACCGTGCCGAGAATCGGATGGCCGTAGTTTGTGCCCGAGAAAAGTGCGTTGTCGGTTTTTTCTTTGATGACTTCGCCGGGATCGTCCTCATACAATTTTATTTCTTCGAGAACAACTTCCCTTTCGCGGAAGAATTCGCTTTCGGGAAATTTCGGCGATGTGATCAGTGCGTGATGAAGTCCGAAAGCTTTTTCGAAATGCTCCGATGTCGACATAATATAGAAATTAGTGACATCCTCATGAGTGCACGCGTTGTCGTCACCGCCGATCTCGAAAAGCCCTTCGTAAAATTTATCCTTGGAGAATTCGTCATTCCCGGTGAACATCATGTGCTCGACAAAATGCGCCATTCCCCAAGCTATCTCTCCCTCATCGACAGACCCGGCACTGACCCACATGTCGATAATTACGGCCGGGTAAAACCTGTACTCGTTCAGGAGGATTGTGAGTCCCGACGGGAGTGTTTCGATGTGACGTTTTCGCGATGTCATACAGGGATTAATTATACGGCTTTAGTCCAGCTTATCACCAATCGGACGCACCGCCATCCAGAGGATGAGGATCGATATCGCGCAGAACCAGGTGAAACCCTTTGTCGACATAATTGAAATAAATTCCAGCGGGTCCATGCTGAATGGTTTACCGTGATAATATGCAGTGTACAGTATAGCCAGAACAATTTGAGTGATGATGAGCCCGTAATAGCCCAGCGACTGGAATTTCATCAGTGAGATCGAGAAGAGAAACAGCGCGAGGTATGGAATCAGAAACGCCATTTTCGGTTCTGCGCCTGCGGGAGGGAAAATTGTCATGAATGAAAAGAACGCGCCCGCGATCATGTAAACCACAAGTATTGTGAGAAGAAGTCCTCCGAGTTCCCTGTCCTGTTTCATTTCTTTCCCCTATGCTTGGCACGTAAAGTAATTACTGCGGATTTATAATCAGGTCGATATCATCGCGGTACGCAAAATTCGAGGTCATTTCGAGCGTCACCGGCTCGCTCGCCCAGCCGTCCGCGACCGCCCGGATTGTGACCGTATCTCTCGGAAGGTCCGGGAAGATGTAGGAGCCGTCCACAACGCCGACGATGTCTATCGATTTCATATAACATGGATTATCGATAATTTCCTGCGGAGGGTCGACAAGCTCTATTGTGATTTTTCCCCATAACTCGGGATGAAGCTGAATGTCTGTTCCGTCCCCGAATCGCACACGTCCCGAAATGCCGGTGATGTCACCGCGTCCGAGCGGATGCGAATATGCGTAAGCCTTCCAGACCTGATTGTTTTCATACCGGAAAACCACTGTGCCATTCGACCATTCACCGCTGTCGTCCTCAATCATCCAGTATGATTTGGTCATTGCGTAGGCGGTTCTGCAAAACACAATGTCATCCGATTCGGTCTCCGGGTCCCCGTCGCCCATGAGATACACCGCGAAGCCGTTGGACGGGAATATCGCCTCCCCTGAATTCAGGTTGAGTATTACTTTCTCTACATACAGGTTATGAATATCGTGCGCCCGGACGATATCGAACTCGTTGATAGTGTTGATAAGCCCTTTCCCGAAACAGTGATCGTCGATCAGCACGAGCTGCGAGTTCGGACAAAGGGTGAAGTTGACGAGGGTGTCCTTATTCGCGTCGAACCAGCCGGAAAATGTTCCCGGTGTCGCATACCAGGGACGTCCATACTGCCGTGCCCACGTGTTATGGCTTCCGAGAATTTTCTTCAGACCATAATACGGGAGCGGATCCGTATCGGGATTCCACTGCCATGAAAATCTTTCATAATAAGCCTCTCCGAAGAACGCATCCGTGGTGCACAGATACGCAAGGCTCGGTACATTTCTCACGGGGTGGCGGTCGAACTCGTAAACCGTAATATTCCTTCCGTTTAACAACGGCTCCAGGTGAAGCCGAGCGAGAAAATCCGCGTATCTCGCGTAAATTTCGAACAATGTATCCTCATCGTATTGTCCGGGGAAGATTTCAATGTCGAAATGGAGCCCGGCGACATCGGCAAAATCCGGATTCTCAAGTATCTGTCCGCGAATGCTTTCGAGCAGGTTATCGAAAAATTTCTGGGTGTAATTTTCCGGCGGGTGCATGCACGGGTCCAGGTCGATTGGAGGGAAGCCGAGGTTGTCGAGGTTGAGATGAATCGGAAGGTCGGGCGCGTACTGGGTCATCCAATCGATATAGATAGGTACCCATGAATGCATTGATAAATATCCCGAATTGCAGATCTCGCCGTACTCCATGACTAGGAAATCGCCGCCCATGTCGTTGCGGAACTTGTTCATGAATGCCGGTCCGTTCGTTGGAAGCGTGTTTGTGTCCGGATCGATAAAGCTGTACACATAGATGCCGTTACCGACCGGAAGTGGGATGACAGGCTCGTCCGGCGGCCAAATTAAATCTACATAATGCACGGCAAGCGCCGGCTCGCCCTCGCCGATCTCGCCGGGAAGCTCCGGGCTGGACGCGGTCACTCTCAGACGGTAGTCGCCCGGATCGATGTCGGGAATACTTGTCGCCCAGGTTTTGCCGTCCTCGAGTTTTGCCATCTGAAGCGGCGTGAACAGGTGAAGCGGAAAATTGTCGAGCTCGACAGACGTTATATCGTCCTGCCAGTCCGAAATCGCAATCTGGAACAACCGCCCCGTCAGGCTGGGTTGACCGAATTCATAGGGCTCCGCGGTGTTGTTGTTGACAACCGCGTCGAGAACGAACGGCACGATTTTCCCCTTATAAGGCGGGGAATATTTAAAAATAATTTCTCGCAGGACCGACTCATGCGATTCGACAGCGTGGATGTCGGAATCCTGCCCGAAAATGAAATATTTATCGGGGAAGTCGATCTCGGCGCCCGCCCTGAGAGTCCACCCGTCAAACGTGATAGGGTCCAGCGGACTTTCATCGGTGAAAATCATCCTCACGTCCCTGAGCTGCTTTTCGAGGGGATTTGAGAAGACCAGACGAAGGGTGACTTCCTTGTCGATTGTGTTCAGATCGAGCAATTGGACCTGCAGCATGCCGGGGTAATATTTCCAGAAGTACGCGAGGTCGAGGTGGGTCTGCGCGTTGCGGTCCGGGACGATCTCGAATTCCCCGGATTCGGTGTCGTTTGTGAGCAACAGCGGAAGCTGCAAGTGCCCGTTCGCGACCTCCGGTTCACGCCCTGTTTGAATTTCAGGCGACGACGGTTCTTCGGGACGCTCGCGATGTCGGGTCGAGCAGGAACTAAAAATCGACAGCAACACTAATATTATAATTAAATAGTGCAAACGCAAAGTATACCTCACGCTGCCGCGAATCAGAACAATTATACAACAACTGTGGCACATACACGCGGAGCTTGCGTAGCGTGTATGTGTTTGTTGACGTTTTTTTGTTGAAGGATTACGAATCGCTATTACTCAGCCGTGCGTATTCTGTGCATTATTCCAAGTAAGAGATATTAAGCGGGGACTGGCACACCGATTTCGCCTGATGACATGTTTCACTTACCCATATATCTCGACAGGCGAAATCGGGGTGCCTGTCACCGCTAAAAGATCCGGGATTAACACGCGGTTTATTGATCACAATCTCGGATTTGTCGCGAGTGCGGTTTCCAGAAACGGTTCGTCGTCAAGATGACCCAGCGCGTCGCCCGGGAGACGTGAGCGGATGCGGGCCGCGAGGTCGCGGGCAAGTTTCCTTCTTACATCCACCGGAAGCATGTGCCGCCTTTCTATAAATTTTTCTATAAGGACTCTCTCAGAATCGTCGATTCGGATTTTCAGGTTAGTCTCTGTAATATTTGAGCCTGGACGATACATTGTCTGTGCGCGCGCAGCCGCTTCCTGTTGGGCATAAAATGCCGCCTGGTCCGCCGACCTCGCCGCGTTCAGGACCGTGTCGAATGAGAGTTGCCGTCTTTTTACAACCACTGTGCCTGCCGCAAGGTCGCCGAGACGCTGGTAGCGCGGCGTGAAGATCATTACAAAAAATGTGACTCCTACACCGGCAAGCATGAGGTCGATCACCCTGACGATATTCCGAATCGCGCACGCGGTCACGCCCGCCGGAGCCCCGTCCGCCGACGCCACTCGTATCCCGAGCGCGCTTTTTCCGGGTGTCTGTCCCCAGTTGAGCCACTCAAAGAAAAAGTAATATCCCCAAATTATGAGAAAAATCAGAATAATAAAAATCATGCCAAGAAATGACTGTGCGGTGGACTCGATTTCAGCAAAATTCACTGTCGCGGGGTCTATGGCAAGAAAAATTACCGTCACGCCTCCCATAGTCAAGACGACAATGATTGAATCCAGCAGGAATGCCACGACACGCGAGCCCATCCCCGCGAGAGAATAGTTCAGGCGGACATTTTCACTGGTCAGTACCGCAATGTCATCGATATTTGGCATGAGTCATTCAAGCCGAAGATGCGTTGTCGACCTTTGAGCACGTTCAACGGGCTCTTTGTCCTCTTCCCTGGAACCCGAGCGCCATAGATATAACACCAACCCCGTAAAAAGGCAGGCTGCAAATAATAACTTGAGCCAGTGGGGCATGTAAGCGGACGGAATCGGGGTGATGAAGCCCTCTATCAGACCCGCAATAATCAGGAGTAGGATGACTCCGCCAATAAGTTTGACCGCGTTTACGCCCTCAAGCCGCAAAGCCTCGCCGCGGGAAATTTTTCCCGGTATGAGAAGTCCCCGGGCGAACAGAAATCCTGCCCCTCCGGCTATGCAGATGGCCGGCAGCTCCAAAACCCCGTGCGGTAATATTCCGGCCCAGAAATAAAGCTGGTGCGCGAAACTTTTCGACAGGAACATCGAGCCGATCACCCCGAGCAGGAATCCGTTTGACGAAAGAGCGAAGAAAGTGCCGAGCCCGAAAAGGATTCCGCCCGCGGAAGCTCCAATACAGGCCTGAATGTTGTTAGTTATGATAAATCCGCTCGCGGCGGCCATTGCATCCTGGCTTATATCGCCGCTCGCGAGATGCGCGGGACCCGATTGCAGGTCGGCCTCGTATTGACGCAGGTTAGGGTCCGCGAGCATAAGCTGTCCCCACTTGTGATCGAACTGATACGATATGCCTCCGACAAGGGCGGCGCCAACCAGAAGGGAGATCGCGAGGAGTATCGGGTTTATTTCCTTCCTGAAAGTCATCGGGAAGTCGTAAGCGACGAACCATGCGAAGCTTTTGACGATGTTCGAGCTTTTTCGGTGAATCATGTGGTGCGCTCGTCCGACAAGCTCGTTCAGATATTCCGCAAGGATGGGAGAGCGGAGCACGAAACGCGCGCGCGCGAGATCGGCGGCGGCAATTCGGTAAAGGTGACCGAACTCGACAAGATCGTCCTTGTTGAATTTCCTGAGACCGTCTTTTTCAGCCATATACAGGAGGTATTCGAGCCGTCGATAACGGTCTTCGCGTTCTTCAAGAAAAGATGTCAACTCGCCTGCCATTCGTTTTTCGATGATAACACATTAGTAACACCTCAGTCATCTGAGTGAACCAAAGGAATCCGCTCCATGACTGTCGCGGTTCTGTGTGAACAAAAGCCCTCTTACCAACAGAACCGCGACAGTCATGGAGCGGATAAGCTGTTTCTTGCATACAGAACCGCGACAGTCATGGAGCGGATTCCCAGCACCTTATATCTCCCCTGAAGTGTTGCTCGATTTATTACTAAGCCGCGCAAAAGGTGCGCATTCTTTACAGTGGCGGTCATGAGGCGGGGACTGGCACACCGATTTCGCCTTACAACCCTCTTCACTCTTTTACATATCTTGACAGGCGAAATCGGGGTGCCTGTCACCGCCAAAAGGCGCAAAATTAACGCGCGCCTTAGTAATCCCGGCATTTATAAATCTCACTGCCGGACCACTTGCGCTAATCCGATAAATTTGCGATATTGAGCGTGGGGCTGGAGAGGAAAATTTTGTCCACCTCACCCCCTTGCCCCCTCTCCACAGCCGTGGAGAGGGGGTTAGGGGGTGAGGTTCGGGGAGGCGCTACTAATGATCAAAGAGGAAATCGAACAGCTGTATGAGGCGTTGAAATCGTACGACGCTGTCATTGTGAGGAAAGCGGTCGCGGCGGTGGGAAACCGTGTCGGCGACTTCGATCCCCGACAGGTCCCGGAGGTTGTAGAGATGCTCGCCAGCCTGTTTTACATCGACACCGGCGACCGTCCCGACTTCTTCCCGGTGATCGAGGACGCTGTAAAAGTGATTGCGTCGATAGGCGAACCGGGCGTCCCGACCTTAATGTGGCTGATGGCTGAAAGCGACTATAAGGCGAACCTGATGCTTGCCCGGACACTCGGCAGGATCGGACCTCCGGCATACGGTCCGCTCAAGGACCTGTTCTATTTCCCGCAGTTGCCGTGGCACAGGGCGCTTGCCATGTTCGCGATGGCTAAAATGAACGAAGCTGCCCTGATGGAAATTTTTCCCGACACCGTAAACGCCCTCGGCGATTCCGACCGCGAAATCAGGGACACTGCGGCTCGGACGGTCGGGCGGATAATCGACTCATTCAAACCCGGGCAGATCCCGCACGACCTTGTCAGGGAGGCTTTCGAGAAGCTCCTTGTCCGATTGAAGGATACATGCGCGGTGGTCAGGTCGAAATCGGTTCGCTCGATCGGGAAAATGGTTAAAAATAATTACCTGTCAAAAGAGCAGCTATCGACCGCCCGGGAGGAGGTCGAGGAATTGCTCGGGCTTGGCTCGGGCGACCCCGATCCGTTTTATCTTGTGAGAAAAGAAGCCGAGGAGACGATGTCGTATCTTGAAACGGTACAGGGCAGGTAGTAGTGCGCCGGCTGTCACAAAACTGAAGTGAAGTGTCACGGATTTTATTTGTGCTGCGAGGTTCGTTATACTTGTCCGGTTATTGAAATGCTAAATTGCTAAATTGCTAAAATGATTCCTTCGTTTATAAATAGCCTTCGACCACGCCAGTGGACAAAGAATTTCATCGTGTTCGGAGCGCTGTTCTTCGTCCCTGGCGCGCTTCTGTTTCCGGAGCTGGTTTTGAGGGCAATTCTCGGCTTCATACTATTTTGTTTCGCAGCGGGGGCCGGATATCTGTTCAACGATGTCCGTGACAGGGATTATGACCGGTTACACCCCAGAAAATGCAAACGACCGATCGCTTGCGGCAGCCTCCCCGTTCCTGTCGCGCTAATCGGAGCTTTTGTGCTGATCGCCATTGTTGTCGCGGGCGGATTCTGGCTCGACCTGCATACTCCTGTGCTCCCGGAGGCCGCTACACCGCTGCGGTCTGACGGGTTGATAGTTTACCAATATCCGTTCATGAGCACAGTGGTCGGATACCTGGCGGTGACGCTGATATATTCGCTCTGGATGAGAAATCTCGCCATTCTGGACGTATTGTTCCTCTCGGTCGGCTTTGTGCTCAGGGCTGTCGCGGGAGCGGTCGCGCTGAAAGTTGAGATTTCGCCATGGCTTTTGCTCTGTACCGGACTCCTCGCGCTTTACCTTGCGCTCGGGAAACGACGTCAGGAACTTGTTAGGATTAATTCTAATGGGGATTCAAGCCCCGCCAATCATAGAGGCGCCCTTTCCGGTTACACGATACCGCTGCTCGACCAGTTCTTGATTATCGCGGCGTCGGTAAACGTCATGAGTTACTCGCTCTATACATTCCGGGCTGTGGGACATCCGGACAACCGCCTGATGTTGACAATTCCGTTCGTAATTTACGGGTTGTTCAGATATCACACGCTTATTTACAACGAGGATGCCGGCGAGGCGCCCGATGAAGTGCTTCTGAAGGACAAGCCCTTAATGCTGAGCATACTTCTCTGGGCGCTCTGTGTGACATTCCTTATGCTTTCATCTGGACAACAGGGCTGAATTACTTTTGCCAGAATTTTCCGGTTGATTAAATGCTTTATGAACAAGGGTCTGATAATTTCTCTTCTGGCAGTTGCCCTCTTGGTCGGTGTGGCATCCGACCGGACGCCCGATACATCACCGGAGCTTTACCCCCTTGCGAGCGCGATCGGATGGGTTGGAGGCCACGGTCGCGCGCTTGATGCAGGCTTGCTTGGAGCGGGTATCAAGCCGGTGGACACGGTGGAGATCGGGCGGTCGATTATCACCAGGACCCCTCCCGCAATGATGCTCTATTACGGGGCGGTAACCCGGGTATTCCGAGACATTGTCGGGCGAAATCTCGACGGGGCGGATCTTCCCCGGCTTTCCTGGTGGGTCAACTTCCTCGGAATCCTCCCATGGGCGCTCATTCTATTTTTCGCCCTATATCGATTGGCGGGTATTTTCGGATGCGTCGACCCGGCTTCAAGGCTGACTGCGGCATGGGCTTCGGTGATGGGGTCGCTCTGTGTCGGCTGGTTCGGGACAGTCTCCCCGTACCTGCCTGTCGCCGCGCTGACGTCACTTGGAATTTTCTTTTTACTCTCAGGAGTCGGAAATAATAAACCCATAAATCTTTTTTTTGCGGGATTGTTTATCGGTATTTCCGGAGCCGCGCATCCATCAGGATGGATCTGGGCCGTATTGGGTCCGGTCTACCTTTTCATCACGCTGACGGGACCGTCCGCGAAGAATATAGCGCGATTTTCCGTTTTCATGCTTGCGGGGCTGGTAATTTCAATCGCGATCGTGCTTGCGGGAAATTTTCTATTTTTCGCGACAGTAATCCCGGTTCAGTTCATCAACGTTGAGCCTGCGGATTTTAATTCATCACGGCTGATCGCGCTTGCCTGGCATGACATCATCGGCTGGAACGGGATCCTCTGGCTGTCGCCCCTGATAATCCCGGGAATTATCGGGCTTTTAAAACGCCGGGACCGTTTGACCACCGATACCCCGCTGCTTCTCCTGATCGGTGTTACCGCGGTAATTCTGATTTCATGGGGCATCTCCGAGGACTCGAGGGTTATTGGGGAGCAGGAGCGACTCCATCCCGCGTTTGCGGTTGTGCCGATAGAGCTGACGGAGGGCAAATTTTCCATTGTCGAGATGGAATCCGAGCAGGGATCGGAAGCCGAGCGCAGAGCTTATTACGAAATGGTTTTTCAACGGACGGATGTTTTTATTTATAATGGGGGACGCGGTGTCGGATTGCCGATTTTTATTCAGGCATCGTGCCTTCTGTCGCTGATCGGCTGGGTCAGGTTTGTCGGCACGCGGATTTCGGGAAGCGTTATCTGGGCGCTGGTGCGGATTGGCGGCCTGGCCGGAATTATCACCAGCCTGGCGCCGTACGGGGGGGTATCCAGCTATTACCTGTATATCGGTCTGATCCTCGACGGCCAGGGGACTCCGGTTTACGGGCAGGCCCCGTTTATCGAGGCGGTGATGGCGGTGGTTGTCAGGCTTGCGGAACTGTGGCCGTCGGGTGTGGTGCAGTTTTAAAAATGGTCAATTTTTTGTAACTCCTCAGCTATTTGACAGTCGATCCGCTCCATAACTGTCGCGGTTCTGTATGAGAATGGGCTTCCAACAACAGAACCGCGACAGTTATGGAGCGGATTCCTAAAGTTCACTCACATGGCTGAGGTGTTACAATTTTTTAAGATCGGAATATCACAGCATGTTTTCTCATTAAATTTCCTTCAAAATAATCAAGGTCTATAGGAATCGGGGCGATATTAATTGTATATAGATTACGGAGCATGGATTTTTTTGACACCGGACGGATGTGAGATTGTAGCAAATTGCAACACCTTATATTATTTTAGTCGTACCAGCCAAAAAATTTTACCACGAATAAATATTTAACCTGAACCGTGGAAATTGGCATTATAAGCTTAAAATAGCGCGTTACTGGAATTGTCTTATCAGCCTGGGCGTCTGAAAATAACTTTTAATGGGGAGTTTAGGCTTTAACCACTCGACTTTTAATGCAGAAACAAGTAACATTTATGAGAGTCTGGCGAATTAGCCCTGGGGCTGCGACAGAATAACGGCAACGGGCAGTGATGGCATAGGAATTGCAGCTAATATCATAGTCCCGGACAACGGGGCATGTATTGTTGTATTTGGGGACATCAGGTCGAAAAGAGTGAGACAAGAAAGCATGCAGGCATCAGAATTTTTTCCTGGAAGACGGTGCGGCGAACGGGGCGGTGTGCTTGTCACGGTGCTGATTATCGCGACCGTTTTCGCGGTTCTTGCGTTTATCACGCTTCAGGTCACGATCCATTCGCTCGAAGGTACCGACACCCACGCCAATATTTTCACCGCCGACATTGTTTCCGAATCCGGAGCTCAAACCGGAGCGGCGCTGCTTCGCCAGAACCTTTCGGAGCTTGGGCTGGACGCCCCCAAATACCTCGACCCGTCTTTTGCCCTGTCGACCACCGAAGAAAGCCTGCGCGCCGACCTGCTTAATCTCGAAGACATTACAACCTGGGTTTTCAATACTTCTCCCGAGGTAAAAGGGCATACTGCTTATACGTTTTTACCCGACCCAACCGTACCCAGTACTTTCTTATCCGACACCTTCCTGATCCCCGGCGACCGCGATAACGCGAGTTACACTTACCTCGACGACCTTTCGTTCAGCCAGGATTACCCCGGTATGGAATACGCTCCGAATGGAGCGTACGGCGACCTCGTTCTTTACAGCATCGGCGAGGTAATCGAGAGAGATGGAGATACCGCGCTTTTCAGTTTCAACCGCGCCGATTATCCCAGTGTGGAATGGCATTTCGATGTCCGCGAGGCCGGCGTGACCGAGCCCTCCCGCGTCGGGCCGTATCCATATATCGAAACGGAGCATCCGTACGGCGCCAGCCAGTCGCGCGGCTGGACAGTGACATATATGCAGGACCCCCTCCATCAAGGCCGCAATATGACCGACATGGCCCTGGTTGCCGAACTTAACCAGGTGGAGGTCGATGCCGGCGACAGTTTGTTCCTGTCGGCATGGAATGATGTCAGCCGAAGATTCGATCCGCCCGCTCAGGTCCGCCAGAACTACCGTAACGATGTCGATCGCGTGTTCACCGACAAGCTCCCCACTCATACGATCGGGATGTTTTTTGTGTCGGATGCCGGCACGGTCGATCCCACCCTGGACTACGGTTTCAAGGTCAGCGGGGTCCGATATGGCTTTGATTCCGATGAATTTCCGGTTTTGTATGAGACACCGCACCCGTACGACAACATAGTCCCTCCGCTGGGATTAAGCGACTATAATATTCAGGTCATCTATTCGCCTTTCCAGCCATCGGGATTCGCCGTAACTCCTCCCCAGATGCGGATTCAGTTGAGCCCGGATTTCGATCTGGATGCGAGCGATCGCCTCTATCTCTTCAACGCGAGCGACCCGCTTGGTCCTCCTGCTGAGGTCTATTCATCCGCGTCTCCTCCGCCTGCTGACGGCTGGACCTCACCGATCACGCAGGTTGATTTGAATTTACCCATGGGTTTTGTGATTATCCTTCAAAGAGGTATGGTGGCTGATCCCACTCCGAACTACGGCTATAAGATAATTGGAATGGAATACACCGACCAGTTCACCAATCCCGGCGACCCATGGATTTTTGTCAAAGAACCGATTATGGAAAGTCCCCACAATCTGTACCTGGGTTCAAATGATACGCCGGTCAGCTTTGCGGGATTACTGCCTGTTATGAATAATTACCTGGGCTACCAGACCATCTACCGTCCTTTCTGTCCGAATGTCGATGTGAACGACGGCACCGGGACTATCGACGAATGGTTTGTCACCTTCTCCGAGGGCTGCGACCTGACCGCCACCAGCCTCGGCGCGAATGACGACTATATCAGGCTCACTACTCCGGGCAATATTCTGGCCGCCAATGGCGCCGACACGATTTACTTTATAAATCCGAACAGCAATCTTGGTCCGATGTTGATTTCCAATCCTGACCAGTATTTCGATGTCGTCGAATTGAAGGGCTCCGAAATATCATGCGGAAACGCCGATTACATGCAGGTTGAATTTTTCTCCGACGATACCGACGAATACGAGCCAAGTGTTATAAACTGGGGCTTCAGGGTGGACACGATCTCGTACACGACATCGGACGGCGCCGATATCGACGAATCTCCCCCGACAATCCGTTCCGATTCCGATTATCCGAACAATACCGTATACCCGGCTTTCGGTTCAGATCCAATGCAATACAGCGAGTGGTGGTATTCCAACAAAAACGCGCTTGTTGTCGGACTTCATTTCGACAGGTATCACTTCGAAATGGATCCTGGCGACCGCCTTGAGGTAAGGGATGAAAACGGACTCCTGATCGCGACTCTGTCCAGCGAAAGCGTTAACAACCTTCCGGAAGCCGGTGAGCCCACGGGCGGCGGAAGCGAACCGGGCGGTAACCAGCAGTCGGGGAATGATCCGGACGCGAGCGGACCGAATATGGTTTTCGATGAGTACCAGGAAACTCTTGTCGATCTTGACGCAACTTACGGCTGGGTCCTGGTGCCCGGAACAGCCGCACAGGTTCTGCTTGTGGGCGATGGCGATATAAACGACGGATTCGCGGGGTTTGAAATCGACCATTGCGGCTATGTCAACGGTGAGCTTACGGAAATCAAGGCGTATACGGAAGAATACGCGAAACTGGCTTACGACCAGTATTACGACAGGACGTCCGAAGCCATGAGAGCTTTCCGGACCCTTGGGATGAATTGATCTTAATCTTAATCTTTGATTGCATATGCAGCGCGAGCTAATAAATATATATCGACATCTTCCACGCAACTTCGCAAAGGGTCAGCGCGGATTGAGCCTGCTTGAGGTCCTGATCTCGACTGTTGTTCTGGGCATTGCCCTGACCGGATTTCTTATGGCTCTTTCAACCGCGACAACCACTTCAAGGGTCGCGGTCGAAGAAAGCACCCTCGTGTACTTTGCCAGCAGGGAGTTAGAGGCGCTCAGGTCGGTCAAATTTGAAGAGGTCCCGTTTGCCCTGACGGCTGAACCCGGATCCATGCAGGAAGTACCTGATTACTTCACAGACATCGCGATCAGCAACGCAATTCCTGGCGCTGGCGGGAACCTGCAGGTGGTCGCGTCGGGAGACCATGTGATAGTGGACCCGGTCGATCCGAGCAAATTCGTGGTTTACTCAAGGGATTACGCTTTTGACGGCAAAGGCGCCGAATTTAACAAACGCTGGATGGGCGACACAAACGCGCTTGCGTTCAAGGCCGACGATCCCATTGGCGGCGGTGAGCCCGGCGGCGGAGGACCGGGTGGCGGCGGACCGGGCGGCGGTGGACCGGGCGGGGACCCGGGAGGCGATGAGGACCCGTTCGCGCCGGACGATTTTCAGTGGATTTTTGGGGCTTTCCCGTCAACCACCAAAGTCTCTCGAATTCTATACGACAACCGATTTAACGTGACTGAAAATATGGACGCCCTGCCGGGGGAATTGGATTACTTCCCGCACGATAAGGACGTCTGGCAGAGGAGTTTCAATTTCTTCTGGAGAAAGGAGCCTCTTGGTTTCGGCGAGATCCTGGATCCATGGCATCATGAAATTGAAAATTTAATGTTCATAAATGATCTGGGCTACGGCTCCACGGGCAAATGGACGGTCTTCGACAACGCGGAGCAGCCGTTGGAGCTCGGAGTGCTCGGCGTTCAGAACATCGACACATATTCGGACTTCGATAAAGCGTTTCACTGGCCTTATGTGAGTGAAATAGAGGTCTACGGATTCAACGAGGCTGCCGATTTTGTCGAGTCGGTTGAAAAGGACGGGGAAACCCAGTTCAATAATATAATAATGTACTTCCCGAATTATCTCGACTCCGGTTTTGATCTGGGCAGACGTGTCTATACGGTTGCGGATCCGTCGACCGAACCCGCTGATGTACCGACGGACCTGTTACAGGTTGAAATAGAATTTTACCCGACCTCTCTCGCCCATAACTCCACATGGCAGCGCGAAACATGGTGGAAAACAGATACAAATGAGCTTGCCCGGTTCGAGACCAGTTTTTATCGCGACTCCCAGACTCGGATTGACACCCTTCCGCACCTTGAGGACTACCCGAAGCATTTAGTGTATGGTGACGATGAAAACCTTGAGTTCATATTCACCGTTCCCGGCGCGAGTGAGCTTCGCGGCAGGTTCGGAACGTTCAATATCGAACTTCCACTGGGAGGGCCGATCGATTTTGACGACCATGTGATTATCAAGGACAAGGATGGGAATATATACGCTCAGGTCGATGGATCGGGCATTCCGATGCCCGATTATGGAACATGGCCCTGGTCGCCGTGGGTGATGGGAGATACTCTCGTAATCCAGTTCATATCAAACGGAGACCTGAATTCCTACGATGCCGGCTACAACTACAACGGGTTTGAGATCGACCAGGTCGAGGCCAGGTGGGAAGGTTTCAGCTACTAGACTTCGCAGGTTATGACAGGAAGAAGAGACATACGAAATTACCGCAGCGAACGAGGGTTCACGCTCTTCGAGACGCTCCTCGTAGTGGCGCTTACAACCATGATCGGTGTCGGAATCGTCGCCGCGCTTTTTGAGGGGATGGATACGCTCCAAACCGTCACCGACACTCAAAATGTGGAGTTCGCTCAGCAGCGCATTATGACGGCTTATATGGACGACATCAAAAACGCGACCTGGTTTTACAATGGAACCACACACGATGAGGCCGGAAATGTGATACCGGGTACTTACCCAAATGCCAGTGAACTGATTCTTGGTTACGAGGGGCCGGAAGGAAACGAAGTCTGGATTCGATACAAGTCCAAACCCGGGATATTTGAGGACACACGGCCAGAAATTGAAACTGAAACCTACCTCAGACGTACGGTGATCAATGAAGGCCCCCCTGGAGACGGCTCATCATACCTCGCGGTTGGTATCGCGAACCTTGCGTTTGAGTATTACGACGCTGATGGATTATTCGCAAGCGATTTAACCGAGGTAAAAAGAATAGTGATGACGGTTTCAATCACATCCGGCGGCTCGGTCCTGGAGCGGTCATACGAGGGTGTTCTGCGGAATGAAAACCTGGGCGTCAGAACTCCTCCAGGGGACTTCAATGAAATCGAAAGTGACTTTGCGGTTAAGTGATTAGCTGAATGATTTGATTGATTTGATTAAATAGAATATGCAGTACAGCACTGAAAATATGGAGCAGATCGACTTTTCCGTTATGGAACGGAAAGAGCAGGCGGGCTACACGTACCTGGAAATTCTAGGTGTAACCGCCCTGGTGGTTATAGTTGTGTTGATGTCGATGGGCATGATGCGGCACTACAAGAAATACGCGATCGAGGAAACAGCGGTTCAGAGGCTGAAGGAAGTCGCCCATTCCGAGCATATTTACAGGTCGACCAACGATTTGTCGGTGAATCCGGAAGGGACGTACGGCACATTTTTCGACCTTCAGAATGCCGGGCTGATCCCGGAACTGTATGTGGGGGCGGATGTCAGGCTCCATACGGTAAACGCCTTCGTTCCGCATTACAGGCTGGAGTTTATCAGGAATAACGAGCAGGACGACCTCGAACCTGACGCGTATCAGTACATGGTGCAAGCCATTCCTATCTATGATAACCTCGGTCTGAAAACATTTTTTGTACAGGAAGACGGCGAGGTGTATTTCCACCCTGGTCCCCCGCCTGGTAACCCGCTTCAGAAAAATTCTCGTTAGGCCTGGAGTGACTTTGACAATGTTGGGACTAAAAAATAACAGAGAACGTGGCTACACACTTATGGAAGTGCTGGTAGTCGCCACGATTGTCGGAATCCTCGTTTCGGTCGGGACCGTGCAGTATCTCGAAGTGAAACGACGCAGCAAGGAAAAGCTGGCGGCCCAGAAGGTCGCTCAGCTCGCGGTCTATGAGAGATTTTATTTCCGCGATTTCGGCAAGTATGCTGATTTCGAAGAACTTCGCGAAGAAGGTTACATCGATGAGCAATATCGTTTCGAGGATGACGATGTGCTTCACTACGACAGACCCGCTTATATTCCCGAATTCATGCTTGATTTTCAGATAGATGAAGAGACCAGCGATTTCAAAATCACCGCCGAGCCGTCTCTGCAGTCGCGTCATGCATGGTACCCCCGCTGGGTACCGCTGGGCGGCATCGACGAATACCGATCGGTTTATGTCGAGAAGGATGGGGTCGTGAGATGGCTCGACACCGGCAGGCCGGTGTTTTAGTGTGAGATTTCGTGATTTTAAGATAAGATGCAAGGCATGGCTGAGAACAAACGACAGGACGGATGGACGCTTTTGGAGATTCTCACGGTGTGCGTGATCATCGGCATCATCGCGTCCTTCGCCATCCCGTCGTACATGCAGGCCCGGAAGGTCGCGTACGAAGACAACGCCATGGGACGCCTTCGGAGACTTGCGCTTGCCGAGTCGCGATATTACGGCGAGTACCAGAGGTTCGCCAATTTCAACGAGCTGGTGGACGTGAACTACATCCCCAGGGGATATTCCACCCTTTATCAATTTACCGACCCGGTGAGCTCGTCGAGCGTACTTCCGTTCATTGACCGTTATTCGCTTTCGTTTTACGTGCCCGATAGCCCGAATTCGCTGTATTATAAGATCGACGCCGTTCCGGTCGGCGACAATCGAATGGGGCTCAGGACTTTTAACATTAACTTATTCGTGACTGGAACGACCGAGCCCGACAACCTCCTGCAGGAACCGCCGATCAGGGAGGGGCTTGGCATCAACGCTCCGCCGGTTGTAATGTATTGATTGAGTTTATTCACGCGAAAGCGTACAGGATAGAAAAAATGACTGACACACGCGATGAGATGGAAACTCGCGGATCCCCGAAGAAGCCGGCGGGTTATACGCTGCTGGAAATAATGCTGGCGGTCGGGATGGTCGCGATCCTTGCGACCCTTGCCATGCCGAATTTCCAGAACGCTCGTCGGAACGCGCTCGAGACAAACGCCCTTCAAGGTCTCAAGGAGCTTTCCGAAGCCGAGGAGCTGTATTACGACGCGTTCAGCTATTACACCTCCGGACACGACCAGTGGCATGACCTGAGAAAGGTCGACGCCATCGACCACAAGGCGTACGGGCGTCTGACGGGACGTCGGGGACAATACATCAAGGGTTATTCCATCCAGTTGATCAACCTCGGACAGTATCCGCAGAATTATTCGATCATCGCGTGGCCGCTCGAGCGCGGTATGGAACTGAAAACATTCTATGTAATCGGCGACGGGATTATCCGGGACTACGGCGAAAACAAGGAGAAACCGATTACGATTTATTGAGCCGGTTTAAGATATGCAAATACGGTTTCTTCGTCGGGGATTGATCGAAATGAAACATATCATAAAAGGACATCGAGGATTTACGCTTCTGGAAGTGATGTGCGCGGTCGGGATAATCGCGATCCTCACGGTTCTTGCGATCCCAACGACCAGGAAGGTCGAGAAGGTGACCATGGAAACCGGAGCCGTAAAAGGCCTGAAAGTGATGAGCGAAGCGTTCGAGCTTTATTACCGTGACATGGGATTTTATCCTGTTCACACGAGCGAACCGTCCAGGCTGTTCTTCCGCGAGGTGGACAAGTACCTTCCCGACACCTATTACATCCGTCACGCCGAGAACTATTTCATTCGCGGCTACAGGATGTTCGCATGGGGTATTCCCCCGAACGAAACGGCGGGGGGGGATGACGGCGGAGGATTCGGCGGTTTCGGCGGAGGAACATCCGATACGGTGCGCTGGGGAAGCCATACCTACATACTGATGGCTGTCCCGATCGAGAATCATCTCGGCTTGAGCACTTTTTACATCGATCCCGGCGGAGTCGTCACAAAGGACAGTTACACGTCGCCGTATTGATTTGGTTTTTAACTGAACACAGACATCGAATTGAGCATACGCGCGGAGTTACGCCATGCATGAAGATATGGAAAACAGGAATACAGAAAACGAAAGCATCGAGAAGGAGAAAGAGAAGGGACGCGGTTTCACGCTCCTGGAAATTCTCCTTGTGGTGTCCATCCTCACGGTTCTCGTGGCGATGGCGCTGCCGCAGCTCAGCGGAGTAAAGCGCTCCGCTTATGAGCTGGGCGCGATCAAAGCCTTGAACGCTCTCGGGACAGCGGAGATGGCTTACCGCGGCGTTTACAGGCACTTCACTTCTTTCGAGGGACTACGCGTGCGCGATTTTATAAACCCGAATCGAAGAAAATACGGTGTAACCGACCGGGAACGCCTGGCAAAGCATTATTCAATCCATTTCTTCGTGCGGGACACATTCAAAAATTTCACCTACGGGTACGGATATGTCGCGATCCCCGACTCGGGCAACTCGTACAATCTGCACACGTTCCGGATACTCGAGGACGGGACGGTCGAGCAGACGAGAGACGGGATCAACTGGGTGCCGAGATAGACGAATAAAAGAAGCAGGTAAATATCGCCGTTAAATCCTATCGGACGTGATACGGCAGGTGGCTGACATGGCTGAAAACGACATGAATCGAGATAAAACAAGAAAACACCACAGGGAGACGGGCTTCACGATGGTCGAGGTCCTTACGGTAGCGCTGATAATCGCGGTTATCGCGACATTCGCGTTCGCGTCCTACCGCAAGTCCCGACAGCGAGCCATTGAGACCCAGGGAATTCACGCCATGAAGGAACTGGCGGTGGCTATGGAAGCCCACTACAACGATAACGGCTTCTATCCGCTTTCGTTCTCGGGTCTCCAGCCATCGTACATAAATCCGAATTACGTTCTCTCGGATTCACCGTTTAAGGAGAGGTCGATCGCGTTTGTGCAGGGTTTCACCTGCTTCTGGACCGTGAATCCGATCACTCCGCAGAGATATTCGATACGAGCCAAGGGCATATATAAATATAACACTCGCATCAACGACTGGCTGGAGCTCAGGATAACGGACCGCGGGGTGGTGGAAGGACGTCGGTATTCGAACGGCGTATCCGGATGGAGGCCGTTATAACGAGCCCGGCTGCGAAATCGACGATATAAAATCGAATTTGACGGGTAGGTAAAGTGATGAACCCGATGGATACAAAAACAAAAGACAAGAGAAGAAGAAAACAGGACGAGTCAGGCTTCACGCTGATTGAAATGGTCCTTGTGGCGACCCTGATCGCGATCCTGAGCACGATGGCAATAGCCAGCATGTCGAGAGCGCGGTACAAAACGTTCGAAACCGGCGCGGCGACCGGCCTGAAGGCTATCGCGAGCGCCGAGGAAATGTACTACATCGACAACGGCAGGTATGCTCTCGGGTTCAGCGCATTGGCGCAAACCTACCTCCCGAGATCGTATTCGGCGGACGCGTGGCGCAATGAATTCGTCAAAAACTACTCGCTCGCGTGGATACGCGGAGGCGGCGGGGGCACAAATCCTCCGATAAGCAATTTCTCCGTGCACAGCTACACGGTACTCGCCATACCGATTGATCCAAACCTGAAGACATTTGTGATAACCGATGACGGCGCGGTACAGGTCGTTCAGGGGTCGCTGGTCGACTGGACGCCGTACTAGGGCTTACCCGCCGCGGCGGAAAGGAACGTACATGATGCGAAGGCCGCAGGATAATAAACAGATACCGGAGAGCCGCGGGCAGCACGGCTTCACGCTGATCGAGGTGCTGACTGTGGCGGCGATGATTGCCATACTCGCTTCGATGGCGGTTGTCAGCATGCGCGGCGGAAGGCGGATCGCGTTCGAGACAAGAGCGATCGCGGCGATGAAGAATATCGGCGAGAACGAGGCAATCTATTACGGGCGTTACAGGATATTCGGGTCGTGGAATGAGATGAGGAATGAAGGCGACCTGATCGATCCCGGGTACGAGAAGGTGGACGATCTGACCTCGCCGACCGACACTCCGATCGCAAACCTTTATTCCATTTACGTTTTTCTCCCGGACGGGCGCCAGTGTTTCACCGCATACGCGATGCCGCATCCGGAGCTTCCCCCGAATGTCTGGAAGCTAAGGACTTACGCGGTCGACTGCGACGGGGGGATGATGAATTCAACGGATCAGCCGGCATATTTCTCGGTGGTTCCGGACATGCCGTAACTGGCGGACGTCAGGTTCCATTGGGATTTGGGATTTGGGATTTGGGATTTGGGATTTGGGATTTGGATAAACATAAGTATAAATAGAATAAATAAACAGAAGATAACCCGATTGCCCGGCTCAGGATGTCGGGCGCGGAGGTTTACAATGGATAAATCCCTCAGGCGGAAAGACGAGAGCTCACGAGGGTTCACACTGATCGAGGTACTGGTGGTGGCGAGCATCATCGGGATACTTGCGGCCATCGCGATACCGTCCCTGGCGGGCTCACGCAAGAGCGCCCTGCAGGCGGCGTGCGTAAAAGCCCTCAGGAGCCTCACGGACGCGGAAGAAATGCACTACCGTGACAACTTCGCTTACACCGGGGACTGGGGAGCGCTGGACGACTATCTGCCGTCCGCGTACTCCGGCTGGGCGCGAAAGCATTTCTTCGTCCAGAACTACTCGCTTTCGTTCCAGACCAGTTTTTCCGACCAGCGCTACACGGTGCACGCATGGCCGACCGACCGGTCGCTCAGGCTGCAGACGTTCGTGATAATGGACGACGCTATTCCGCTGTACGCCGACTTTCAGCCGGTTCAGTAACCGAGAGAACCTGTCGAGATGCAGAGAGCAGATCGAAATATCGCTTCAGACTCGCGGGGATATTCCCTTATCGAGATGCTGATTGTCTGCGGGATAATTGTCATCCTGGCGACAATCCCGATCGCGCTCATCCGTAACAGCCGCGACAGGATTCACGAGGCGGAGGCGTTGAAGTCGCTCAGAATGATGGCGCTTGCTTATGAAAATTATTACGCGCAGAATGGCCTTGCATACCCGAATTACCGTCTGGACGGAGTGACCGAAGACTATATTAAGTTCGGATCCCAGGAGGAGATCTGGGACAAGCTTATTTCGGAGAGACTGTTGCCGGGAATGTATTCCGGCCACCCCATAGGTGAACGCGACCTCCTCGCGAGGGGATACAAGTTCACTATTTTTCCGGCCCGTGCGGGACAGCCGGCCGGCGATGGCGTGCGGAACGCGTACGCGATGGCGATGATACCCTATGAGGACTCTCCCGCTACCCGGGGGCTTGCGATGGTCCGGGGAACCAAGTTTTTCACCAGCTACCCGTCGGCGCTGCCGAGAAAGATGAGTCCGGACGGAGTGGCGGGACTTGATGTTTATACACTTACCGAATAGTATGGTCTGGTACACTGGTACAAATAGACAGCTATTAGAGGATATTAAAATTGATTAAGGGAATACGAGACAGCAGGAAAATGCTGAAAAGGTCCAGGGGATTCACCCTCGTAGAGCTTATGACCGTTGCCTGGATAATCTCTATTCTCGCGGCGATGTCGTTCGCGCTAATCAGCCGGATGAGGATGCAAGCTGCGGAAACGAACGGGCTGGCGGCGCTGAATGTGCTTGCCACCGGATACGAGATGTACTATTACTATCATAGGGAATATCCTCAATGGGGCGCCGATCAGCCCTTTGCCTCGTCCGCTGCGATCATAGAGCATCTGGCGGATGAGGAGTTCATTCCGCGTTCGTTTAAAAATTACAGACTCTACGATCCGGATGAAAATTTGATTTACGGAATTACCGGTGATTACGCTCTGGAGATCCCGGCCTTTAATCCGGCGGACCCAACGACCTATCCGACGAGTTCGTATTTTATTATTTTACGTCCCAATAATTTTCAGAAGGACTCGCTTGCGATTGGCTTGAATCCTTACGCTCTGTCGATAGAGGACGGATGGGTGGCCGCAAGGCCAAGACGGGGTCGGGATGACCAGGATTACAGAACTTACGACCTGTTCGTATTCAAACGCATAAGCGCGACTAACTGATTTTTACGGGCTGTGGAGATAAAGGGTAAAATGCCGGAACACATATCGAAAAGCCAGGGACATTGGGGAATTGAGAAAGAAAATCCTGGGTTATTAGAACGGTTGTTCAGGGTGTCAAGCATGTTTAGTGTCTGCTTGACTTGTTATACATTACATAGTATTGTTAACCGGACCGGGGGCGCCGTGAAACAGCCTTAAGCATTTACCCTTTTTAAGGGTAATCGTTTTTATTTTTAATGGATAAAGGCCATCCCCCAGGCCCGCTTAACCGACAAGTAAAGGATAAAGAGGACAGCCAATTGGCACCGCTATTCAAAATTGTACCGAAGCGCGCCTTAGGCATCCATGTCGGTCCCGCCCAGGTGAAAGTGGTGGAGATTGAGCGTGGCCGGGAGCCGATTATCACCGCCCTTTTGTGGGAGGAAACCCCTCCCGAGGCATATGTCGGCAACCGGCTGGAAAACCCGTCAGCACTCGCATCGACACTGATACGTATGCTGCAGGGCGCGCGAATAAAAACCAAACTTGTCCTTGGCGCAGTCGACCACATCGATGTCCTTTCGCGTAACATCACTCTTCCTAACATGCCTATACGCGAGCTCAGGAAAGCGATTCTGTTCGAAACTGAAGCGAGCCTTCCGTCCGGAACCGGAGACAACGTCCTTGAGTACGCAATCCTGAGGAATTTTACCGATGAGGAAGACAAGAGCGAAAAGGTCGATGTGCTGATCATGTCGGCCCAGAAACAACCTCTTGGGATGCTTGTGGAAGCGTTTCTGGAAGCTGGATTACATCCGACCGCTCTCGACCTGACCCCGATTGCCGCTCACAGGGCGGAAAAGAAATCTCCGAACCTGGCCAATAGAGGCGGGGACTATATACAGATTACGATTAATGACAAATGTACTGACCTTACTATTATTCATAACAACGATGTCAGGGTGATCCGGTCGATTCCCATCGGCAGCGTCGGGCTGGTGGACGCTCTCGGTGAAAGACACCTTTTCGATGCCGGACTTGGGGTTGCCCGTAAGGATACCCGAAAGACCGATCCTATATCCGGCGAGGAAGTTGTGCTCGAAAAGACATCGGAGGAAGAGCTCGAATTCGGCGCGTTCGGCGAAGACCCGTTTTCATCGGAGATCGGGTCGGGCGAGCAGATGCTGCCGCATGAATCAATCGAGGAAATGGACGAGCTGGCACGCCTGAATCCGCTTATGACCGAGTTGGTCGACGAAACGCTTAACACGATCCGGTACGGTCAATCGATAGGGCGTGAGCGGATCGAAATCGGTTTTGGAATTATTAATGGATATTTCCCGTACGGCGAGAATTTCGTCCGTTCGGTTTCGGAGAAACTCGGGATTCCGGTCATCCAGGGAGACCCGCTCTATGGGCTTCAAGTGGCCGGTTCCGGGATAAAGGAAGACCTGTTGCAGTACTTTGCGCCTGACTTCAGTTGTCCGATCGGACTTGCCATGAGGGGGGTGCATCAGTTTGGATAATGATAGGCTGATTAACCTCCTTCCGGCGGAATATCTGCCGGAACCGGAATTCAAGGCGTTCCCGATATTCGCTGCGATTCTGATCATCCTGACACTGGTATCGATCTACCTCGATTTCAACCGTGACAACCGCAAGGTCGGGAGGCTGAAACAGCAAGTGGCCGAAATCGAGAAGACTAACCAGGACTCAATTGTCGAAGCCCAGGAATTCATAGACGCTCAGGCGAACGCTCGATTTATCAGAAGTTACATCGGTGTCATTCCAAGATTGGTCCTCCAGGCTCCGGACTACTGGGAGATTTATAATGAGATCGAGAGGAACCTTCCGGATGATACCTGGGTGAACGCACTCAGATTCAGACCCGGTGTGAAGCAGGGCTGGCCGGCCATCACCGTCACTTTCTTTTCAAGAGGCTATGCGTTCACCGGACCGCTGCAGACCTATGACGGTCTTATGAATACCAGTGAACACCCGACTCGGTTCACGAATTTGAAGATGGAAGGGTACCGCAGAATGAATGTCGGCGGGGGTCCGGTGGCGGCGTTCGAAATCAAAATGGAAGTGGAGTATCCATTGCCATACGAGCTGGATGAATCGATGCTTGCGCAAATTGTCAGTGATATAGTAATTCCTGCAGACGTCGAAGCGAAAGATGAGGATTCTGCAGATGTAGAGGAACCTGAGGAGTAACAAGGATCCCGGAGGTGTATCGCTACCTGTGAACCCATATGCAAAAATAGCTATAAAAATCGGAGTAGTGATAGTTATCTGCCTGGTTCTCATGCTGGCCTACTGGATTCTTGTCAAACCGAAGTTCAGGAAGCAGATCGAACGCTGGCAAACCGCTAAGGATTCCGCAGAGGAGATCAAAGGGCAATTGGAGTCGCTGCTCAAATACAAAGACATCCTTCCTCAGATTCGCCAGGTCCAGTACCAGGACATGCAGATGATTCGGAACCTCGTCCCGACTGCGGATGAGTTCATACTGACCACTTACCTTCGCACTATCCACCGAATGCTCCAGGATGACCATCTGGAAACTGACGGGATCAGTATCGCCCATATAAGAGGAGCCGTGTCATATACCGATTTCAACGAGGCTTTTACCGACGATATCGTCGCGATGCAGGAGGATCTGGATGTTGTCCTGGCTTCGCTTGAAAGCTTCAAAGAAAATATGGGCCAGATGGATAACATGCTGGTCAGTTTTGAATTTTACAGGGCCCTCGCAACCGGAGAAGAAGCTTTAGGGGCGATCGCGGCTGGCGTTGAGATTCATGCATTTTCGATGAACGTTCGCGGTTCCTATGTCGATATCAAGAAATTTACGTACGACATTTTCAACATGCGCCCTCACACTGCTCTCACCAACCTGCAGCTCCGTCCCGCGGGGCTGGGATTCGGGGGGACCAGACAATATGTAGCCAGTTTCAGGCTGGTAACATATGGCGATAAAAATATTCCGCCTCCGCTTTGGATAGCGCAGGAAAATGCGCAGGCTGGAGCTGTCGAAGAAGCCAGCGCGGTTTCAGAAACAACGGATGGAGATACGGCTCAGGATGGGGAGACTAACTGAGTCTTCCGGGTCGAAGGTGAGCTGAATATGAAAGAAAAGCTCGTGAAAAAAGAGAATAACCGTGAAACCGGAACCGCAGCTTTCGTACCGTATGCTGCCATTTTCGCGGTATTAATAATCAGCTATTTCGTCCTTTTCCACACCGGCTTAGGATCGATAAACTCTGCCCAGGCGCAGGTGAACCTTGGGAAGGTGGGAGAAGTTGTTGTCGACACTGTGACCGAAGCGGCCACGGAAAAGCAGGGGGAGCTGTCCGAAGCGACAGGGGAACTTGAATCTCCCGGATCGACGGTAGAAGAAGGTGAAGGGGAGGAAATTCCTGTCGATTTACCTGCTGACGCAGCCCCGGCAAAGGGCGAACCGCTTGATACCGGGCCCGGATCCGCGTATTACATGTCGCGGGAAGGACTTGGCGGCAAGAACATAACCGAACTTAACGATCAGGAGCTGGCGACTTATATCCTTCGGCTCACTGAGGTAAGCGGGAACATCTCGTATCTCGGGCTCGCGATGCCGATAATGAAACGGTTTCAGGTTATGGTGAGTCCGCCGGAAGACATAACCGAGCAGGGCGTGTGGCTTTCCGGCACGCGTCGGTACAGCCCATTCGATGCTATTGGCGGAGGTCCTTCAAAAGTAACCGGTCTTGCGGTCCGCCCGGTCCCGCCGTTCCAGCCCCTGGAGGATATTGTCGACAAGAAAGGGCCGGAGATCACGGCTCAGCAGGCCGCAAGGGCGATCAAGCTTGTCGGCGTGATGGGGCAAGAGGGCGAATATTTCGCAATCCTGAATATCATAGGCGACGAAAAAATAGTCAGGGTTGACGATGAATTAGGGCCATATCTGGACCAGACGTACCGGGTGATGGAGATCTCTATGGACGCCGTAAGAATCGCGAATGTCGCTTATCCCAACGATGTCGGGATTGTTTCATTTGTTGAGAGAGATGTCTCCGGGATCATTGAATTCTCGATTTCAGGCTGAGTGTCGAGGAAACGAAACTGACTTAGAAATTTTTAAATACATATCATTTACTGATTCATTTCCTTGATTGCCGGAGAAAGCCCGGACAGAATGTATTCAAGGAGCCAAACTCGTCTAATGAGAATCGCGCACCATACTGGAAGAAATAACACTAACCCCCGAAAGGCGAGGGGACTACTGCTTCTCCTCGTCGTACTCGTGCTCGCGCCCCTGTCAATAGTCAGGGCCGAGGGCCCGGAGGGACCGTCGGAGGTGACCGCCGCAAGCATCAATGCCGACAGCGGCGCGCTGGTCATGGACCTGGCGCTCTCGCATGCGGCCGGCGGTGTCAGGACATTCAGGTTGACATCCCCCGACAGACTGGTCATAGATATCGAGAACGCCGTCCTGACTCTGGAAGCGGATGCTGTGGTGTCATGGAGCTCACCCGTACAGGGGGTCTCAAACATCGACATCTCACAGTTCTCGACCGAACCGCCTGTGGTCAGGGTCGTCGCATTACTGACGGATACATCCCTGGAGGCCGACCGCCTGACTGGGCCGGACGGGATCAGAATCGCGGTCTTCGCGGGCAGGAATCCATTGACGGATTCGGATACCGCCGCCCCGCCTGCTAACGTTGCGCCCTTAATTGAGGCTCTGCTTCATGAGACCATAGACGGCAACCGTGACAGGTTTGTAATAGACTTCTCATTCGGCGTTACGCTTCCACAGGTCAGGATCGAAAGCCCGACTGTGCTTCTCCTGACCTTCCCCGGTACGGGCATTCTCCTCCCGCAGTCGAGTCCGACTAATTTCGCCACAGCGGTCGATGGAAACCAGGTCAGCCTTATGAGGGCTGAAAGGTTGGGCACCGAAACCGATCCAACAACCGAGGTCCGCCTGACAGTCACCGATACGTCCGTGATCGGTTATAATCTTCAAACCTACGCCGACGATTCGCTGGAGTTGATTCTTTTCAAGGAAGAGCCTGCCGCCGCTCCCGAGCCTCCGACCGTCGAGGAGCCCGTTGTTAATCAACCGTTCCCGATCGCGGTCGAGGGCGGAGAGCTTATGGTTCTTTCGTCGAGCGAGGGAGTCCCGGAGGTCCCGGACGCGCCTGTAATGATCACCAGGGTCCAGTTCCAGTCAATTAATAACCTGACCGACAGGTTCTATATCTACTATGAGGGTACTGAACCGGAACCCAGGATACAGAGATTCAACTACCCGACCAGGGTTGCCATTACAATTCCCGGCGCCGCTGTCGTCCTCCCTGAAAGCGCCGGCGGACGGTTCGAGGCAGTTGTCAACGGCGTTATTACGGAAGAATTAAAAGTCGTCAACAGGGTTCTTGAGGACATCGGTTCCGAAGCTCAGTTCATGTTCTATTTCCCGGATGCCGACCAGGATGTAGTCGCTTTCACTATCGATTACGTCAGCAGCGGTCTTATCCATGTCGACTTTTATCATGCGGCAGCGCCGCTTGCGATCGAAAATCCGGTCGAGCTGAATACAAGCATCGATTCAGGAGCTCCTGTACCCGAGGAAGCAACGGTTCCCGAGCCCGAACCGGTTGTCGAGGAGCCTGAAATTGCGGAAGCGGTTGAGGAACCCGCCGAAGTCGCTCCAGTGGTCGAGGAAACCCCGGCAGTTGCATTACCGAAGCTCACAATCCTATCTGGGGAAGCTAACGATAATGTCATCAGTTTTACGATAACAAGCGACTCTCAAATACCCGTTCCGCAGTGGGTTGAGTTCCATTACCCGGAACGCATCGGGTTGAAATTCTCCCTGTCGGACGTGCAGGTCCTGGATGCGAGCGACGGCTCTCTTTCGGCGTACACTCACATCCGTGCGATACCCCATGTCAGGGCAATCATAAAGGATCGTCTCGACGAGCGGTCAACAACAATTGCTTTCCAACTCGCCGGCAAGATTGAGGAGTACGGACGGGAACTTGCCTCAAACGGCAATTCCCTCACTGTTACATTCACATGGACTCCCGCTCCCGAACCGGTTGTTGAAGAGCCTGTAATTGACGTGCCTGCTCCGACCCCTGTTGAACCGGTAGTAGCGGAAGAGACACCGGTCGTTGTGGAACCCGAAGTTATTGAACAGCCGGTTATTGAGGAAGTCGAGGTGGCTCCGGAACCGGTTATTGAAGAACCCGAAGTTGTCGAGGAGCCTGTTGTCCAGGAAGTTGAAGTCCCCGGTATTCCGACAGCCCCCGGAGAACCTCCGTTTGAAGCTCCCGCACCCGAACCCGAACTCCCAAGGATCGAAGTCTCCATGCTCGATCAGGCCGATAATGTGATTCGGTTTAAAATCACGACATCGGAAGAACTCCCGGTCCCTGAATGGGTCGAATACAAATATCCCGACCGCCTCGGGCTGAGATTCCCCATGTCTGATGTGATCCTTCTTGGAGAGCCCGGCGCATTCACGGCTTCCACACATTCCGACACCGTGCCGATCGTCAGGGCTATCGTCAAAAACCGCGGTGAAGACTCATCGACAACCGTTACTTTCACGCTTGGCGGTTCCCTCGAGGAATTCGGCAACTCGCTGGACTGGAACGGCAGCGAGATGGTGGTCGCTCTGAGCTACACACCCGCTCCCGCGGTGCCTGAGGTTATCGAGCCGGTAGTCCCCGCGCCTCCGGTGATTGAAGAAGCGCCGGTTGTTGAGGAAGTCGAGGTTCAGGCAGCTCCCGAACAGCCCGCGGAACCTGTGACTGAGGAAGTTGAAGTTGAAGTTGAAGTTGAAATACTTCCGGAAGAGCCTGTTATGGAAGAAACAGGCGAGGCGGAACAGGAATCTATTCCTGTAGAATCCGCAGAACCTGCCGAGCCTGTCGATTCAGGAAATATTGAAGTGGAAATTGTAGAGGTTGAGTCAGAGCCTGTCCAGATCGCCTGGCTTGATGAAAGCGAGTCGGAGGATGTCGACACGTATGAGTTCAACCTCGAAATGCCCACATATACCGAGTGGGACAGTGAGTTCGACGGTATCAGGATTACCGATGTGACCTTCGAGCAGGTGGGTGAAGGCGATATTGTTAGGTTTGAGACGACCGGTCGCATCTCGGATTGGGAAATTTTCCCGATTAACTATCCGACCAAGATCCAGATCAGGCTGCCCAACTCCCGCCCGGTTACAGAGGATGGGACCATTCTCCGTTATAACGAACAAGTTGGCGGGAACATGGTGACTCAGGTTGTCACTCGCGGCCAGGTCACAGAGGATTCGTCCGCTACTGTTATTGCAATTTACGCTTACGATCTTGAGTCGACCCTGCTGCTCGATTACGACGTAAGTTCGACTGACAACGAATGGGCAATCGCCGTATACCCGAAGGGCGATTCCAGCCCGTTCGGTGAAATCCTGCAGCCTCAGCCTATCGCTGAGGATCTTACCGAACCCGGCACTCCGGAGCCGAGGCCGGTGCGTGATATCGTTTCCGAGGAAACTCTCGATGAGATGGCCGAGCCGATTGAGACCGCTCCTGCTGAGCAGAAACTAGTCAACCTGAGGTTCGAGGATGCCCCCATCCGCGATGTGCTGCAGATGATTGCCGAGCAGGCCGGTCTGAACGTATCGATCGATGCTTCGGTGCGCGGCAACCTGACAATCGCGATGAAGGATGTCGAATTGTTTGACGCTCTCGAATTGCTCGGCGACCAGATGGACTTTACGTATTATGTAAAAAGCGGGGTTTACATCTTCGGCCAGTCGAGGGTTCTGGAGAGCATCTTCCATGACGTATGGGATCGATGGTACATTTATGTCAGCTATGCCGACCCTGACCAGATCAGAAATATTATTACGTCGTTGGGAATACTCAGCGGCGAACAGATTCAAATCTATCGAAGCAATTACAGCGCGACAGGCGCAAATCCATCGATGGCCGATCCCGCGCTAATCCTGCATGGCGAGAGGCGTGATATGGAACGCGCGTATCAGGTCATTGCCGCGCTCGACCGCGCTCCCGTGATGATCCAGATCGATTTCCAGATCCTGAACACGTCTCTGACCGACAATTCAAACTTCGGAATTCAGTTCAATATGGGTACCGGTACGGGCACGACAAATCTGATCCTGACCGAAAATCCCAGCGTAACAGGCAATGTTGGACTTGAACCTCAGGGGCTTGGACGCTGGCGCCAGGGCGCAACCAATATGTACAACATGCAGGTGACAATCAACTACCTTATCGACAAAGGCAAGGCGCAGTTGATGAACAGGACCTCGCTTACGTGCGCCAACAACCAGACAGGCACCCTGTTTGTCGGTGAGCGGATTCCGTACAGGTCCACTTACCAGGTCAGCGAGCTGGGGCGTGTAACTCAGAGGATCGCGAACCAGACTGTCGGGCTGGAGCTTAACGTACGCCCGCACGCGAATCCTGACGGGACGGTGACAATGTATCTGTCGCCTTCGAATTCGAACCTGCTCGAGCTAACCGATATCGGCCCGAGGACTGTCGACCAGAGGTTCACAAGCACAATTCGGGTAGCCGACGGAGAGCCGTTTATCATTGGCGGGTTCATAAGGGACGAGGAACGCACCGAGTACGACAGGTTCCCGTTCCTGAGCGAGCTTCCGCTTCTCGGGGCGCTGTTCCGAAACAAGGAAACCACCAAAACCCAGAGCGAGCTGATTTTTGTCATCACACCGCATATCATCGAGCCGACTCAGTCTCTGCCTGACATTTGGACCGATGAGGATTTCGAGGTGCCGCTGCCCGAATACATTTCGGATCAGTACTGATGAATTCAGGGCGGATGAAATTTGTGTTGCATTAAGACCGAGGTGTCATAGTGAAAAAAACGATAGTGAAATACGGCCTTTTGCTGCTGGTTCTTCCGGTTCTTATGGCCTTAAACATGGGATGCAACAACGCATTCGGCCCCGATGACCAGTGGCCGGTGATTGTCTCATGGAAACATTCAGAGAACTTTGACGTAACGCTGAAAATAATAAAGCCATACGGTATCCCGCAGCTCATCGTGCCCAACCGCGAGATTGATCTGACCTTTTACGTAAGGTCATATCATGCAACACAGCCGTTTACCGTCAGAGTTTTTCTCAAAGGTGTTGAACAAGAGGTTACCCTTTATAATGACAATCTTCCGGGCGGCCCCGCCATACGCAATCTGCCTATAACCGAAATTGCGGTCTTTGATAACTACGTAGGCACGTATGTCGCAGGCAGCGGGAACAAACCACAGGGAGTTGCCGAACTCAAATTCGGAGTCATACCTGATTTTTTCCCTGTCAATGTCAGCGATTGGGTGCAGATTGATACTGACGATGAAACCGGGGCTGTTTCAATTGCTGAGATCACCGAGCGCTATATTTACAATTTCCTGGTGGTTGTCGAAGACAGCGAGGGCCGCACGGACACTTTCTGCTTTAACGTAATAAGTAAACTGATCGTATCGACCGGGGATCAGAATTAGCAAGCAGTCTTTTAGCGATAAATATTACAAGAACAAGGGAGTATGCATCCGATGAAATATACCGTATTTTTTCTGGCAACCCTGATCCTGACGATGCTGGCGCTTCCAATGGGCGTTATGGCCCAGGAAGAAGCCCAGGTGGGCGAGGGTACCCACGAGGGTTGCGAAATGGCGGGTGACTGCCCATACATGGTTGACGGCGAGTGTACCTATGAGGGTGAATGCCCCTATGGGTGCATGGGTGAGGGCGAAATGCCGATGGGACAGGAATGTCCAGGCATGGAAGGCATGCCCATGGAACAGCCCTGGCATGGCGGGATGCCCGGAGATATCTGGCGTCACATGGACGATTCTGCGCTAAACCATGAAGCCATGATGTACATGGGCAATGTCAAGACCATCCTGATCCTGCCGTTCGCCGATTACACGACACCGACTTATGAGGGCGACGCGGTGCTTGACGAGGTCGGCGGACCGATGAGGCTTGTCGATAACCTCGCGGGCGCCTTTATGAACCGCGGTTACCTTGTGATTCCTCCAAGGGATGCCGAAGCCGCATACAATAACCTGTTGTCGCCTAACCGGCGTTGGATGTTTGAGGATGCGGACAACATGGCGCCTGAGACAGAGAATAATTCCTTCTACTTCAGCCAGATGCCGGAGCGTTCCATGGAATTCTACGAGTCGGTGGTCCCGGGTCTTGATGATCAGGCAAGCCGGGTCAGCACCGATGGATCACGGTTCCTCAAACCCGAGGATATCGTCAATCTTGCTGGCATTTTCAACGCTGATGCCGTTGTCAGAGGTTTCGTAAATGAATACGCAATCGCCAAGGACATCGATGCCGACTGGCGAACTCTAATACCGCCGTTCCTCGGACTCTTCAATCCCGACAAGCGCATCACAATGGAAGTATCGTATTATCTTTATGACGGTCAAACCGGACAGCTTCTGTGGAACGATACTGTCGAGATGCAGAGAAATTCCGACTGGCCCATTTTCAATTCCGACGATGAGCTTCTCAGAGGTGTCGAACATGATGTGGTCGCCAGCGCGGCCAACTCAATGCTTCCAAACTGGCAGGATATGGTCTGGGAGCATCCTGAGTGGGTTCCTTTTGAAATGTGGGAAGGAATGGGCCCCGGTGAGATGGGAATGTATGCTCCCGACTGGGTGAATCCGAACAGGGACGGTTGGCACGAGGAATATCTTGACAAGGACTGGGTGTTCGATCCTGGCAACCCCGAGATGCTCCCTCCTTGGCTGCGTGACAGGGATTTCTCCCACAGCTATAACGCGTATCGGCAGTATTTGGAATCGCAGGACTGACCTTGCTGTAATAAACTGGGCTTTTCACAACCCCCGGGCACAACACCGGGGGATTTTATTCAAGGATTAATGCATGGCTGAAATCTTGGAATGCCCGCTGGGTATCGATGATCTGCTCGACGAGCTCGCTGATAGGCTGAAGAATAACAACGCGAGCGATCTTCACCTCCAGGAGGGAGAACCGGCCGGGCTGAGAATTGTCGCGGGATTGTCTCCGCAGAACGATCTCGGGACGATGAACGGGACCGTGCTTAATTGCTTCCTGGAGAGGCTTCTGAACAAAACCCAGCTTGATAAACTTGAGTCGAGCGGTGCGGTCGATGCCGGTATATACCTTAAGGACATGCGCCTCAGGCTTGCGGCGTTCAAGCACTACGGTGGTATTGCAATCAGTTTGAGGCGCTTCCCTTCGAAACCGCCGACATTTCAGGATATTAACCTGCCGACTATAATTAAGCGATTCGCTAATCTGCCGAGGGGTCTTGTAATCTTCTGCGGACCGACCGGCTGCGGAAAATCGACAACCGCATCCGCAATTCTCAACCTGATCAATTCGCAGCGGCGTGCCCACATCATCACTATTGAGGAGCCGATCGAGTTTATTCACATTTCGAAGGTCAGCCTTGTCGCTCACAGGGAGGTCGGGATCCACACCACGTCCTTCGCGAACGCGCTGAGGGAAGCTTTGAGAGAGGACCCGAACGTGCTTTTCGTGGGGGAGATGCGCGACCGTGAAACCATCGAACTTGCCCTGACGGCGTCCGAGACCGGCCACCTTGTCTTTTCCACCCTCCATACATCCGGCGCGGTCGGGAGCATATCGCGCATCATCGACGCTTTCGATGCCGGGTCCCGTGATACAATCAGGACACAATTGTCCATGGTTCTTGAAGGAGTGGTCAGCCAGATTTTAGTCCCATCGAAGGACGGGTCGAAAAGGGTCCCGATCTGCGAGGTCTTGATCCCTAACAGCGCCGTACGGCATCTGATCAGGGAGAATAAGATCGAGCAGATACCCAACATTATCCAGGCCGGGAGCCATGAGGGCATGCTTAGCTTCAACGGGCACATCCAGCAGCTAGTCAAGGCCGGACTGATCGATGTCGCGGGAGGTCTTGACGCGACCGGCGAGGGCTGGCGGCTTGCGGAGATTATCGAGAATAAAAATCAACCCGAGTTTATTAAAGACATTAAAGACATTAAAGACATAAAAGACCCAAAAGACCAATAAGTCTAAAAAGACTGAACCGAGAAAGTGAGTTCCCTGAAACTTCCGGACAACCTTACAGTGATCGTAGCCGACGCCCCGCCGCTCAGGGGCATACGCCAGCGTGTGCAGCAGATATCATCCCGTCTTGCCAAAATCTTATGCGGCGTGAACGGACGTCTTCTTTACATTGACGAGCCGGGGAATATTGTCACTGTCTTTATTTCGCCCGAAAAACCGCTCAGCAACCTGTGGTCGTGGATGTCGGGACCGAAACTCGACCCTGATACCGGAATTTACCACTACATCCCGCCCGCCGGACTTCCCTTCGGTTATAATTCGGCCCCGATAAATCGTTGGAACCATTTCTGGTACCCCATCGGGCTTTCGGGAATGTTCAAAAAGGCCGATGGACCGGTAGTATTGATCGTGTGCAATGTCCTTGGACTCGGCTGGGCCGGGAAATTTCACGAGGATGTCCTGATCTACGATTGCGCCGATGAGATCAGCGAGTTCAAACAGGCCAGCATGAACAGGGAGGCCGTTCTGTCGCAGGAAAAAACTTTGGTCGGTCGTGCGGACGGCCTGGTTACTACCAGCCAAACGCTTTATGACCGCAAATCGAAATTCCTCAAGCCCGGCGCTGAAGCTCGATTGATACGAAATGCAGCCGAGGTCGAGCATTTTTCAAAAGCGCTCAATGTGAGGACAAAGCCCGACGATATCGCCGGCTTAAAAAAACCGATCGTCGGCTATTTCGGATACCTCGCGGACTGGCTGGATTGGCCCCTGATTGAACATGTGGTGAGGGAGGGTTCCGAATTCGACTGGGTCTTTATCGGCCCGTGTACCCGCAATCTGAGCGCTCTGGAGGCTCTTGGGAACTTCCATTACCTCGGGAAGAAACCATACGATGTCCTGCCGGATTACCTCGCCCATTTCTCGTGCGCGCACATCCCGTTCGACCGCACTCCGCTCACCATCCACGTAAACCCGGTGAAGTTATACGAGTATCTCGCCGGGGGAGCTCCGGTCGTGGCGACATCGTTACCCGAGCTAGAGTATTTCCGTGATGTGTGCTCGTTAACAAACGACCCGGTCGAGTACCTTGAGATGATCCGCATAGCGGTGAAAGGCAATTCCCCTGAAAAAAGAAATGCGCGGTCGATGCGCGTGAAGGATGAAACCTGGGATTCGAGAGTGGATGATTATTGCGGCCTGATCGCGAGTCTTCTTGATCGCTAATCTTCTAGATCGCTAATTCTAATGGGTGTCATGGCCATCCTGGCCATGGTATTTCAGCGTCATCGGCATCCTTGCCGATGCCTAACACTTCTTCTTCTTTGTCTTCTTCGGCTTGATATTAACGGCCAGGTCATGGATCGCTTTTATCGCGTTTTTGTGGATGATGTCAGCGTTTTCGGGTTCGCGCTCGAACGCGAATCTCGATGCCGCCAGCACCATTCTCGGACGCGCTGTCTTCGGTATTGACGGATGTCCTTTGGTGAGCTCCCAGTCGATCTGCAGGATTTTCGTGTGCTCTTCCGGCGTGTACTGAACGATTTCCAGGAGCGAATGATTATTCAGCACCCTCAGCGGCTTGTGGAGAATCACGTCGAGGACGATTTTCATTGCCCTTGTGAGCTCGGGCCGTGAAATCCTGAAAAGCTCTTTATAGCCGACCGCAGGGTCCGCCCACACGTACTCGGTCACCCTCGGGTGCATCTGCTCCCACCTCATATCCAGTTCGGCGGCGTCCCCCGCAAACCCGATTCGCGTGAGAACCTCGGAGCACATGATCATTCTGAAATGGCAGACGGGATGTTTCATCATGTCCATGCCCTTGACATCCCAGAGCGTGATGTGCGAACCGCCGATATCAGCGGCGATGTCGCATGAATCCTCCTGCCGCGCCATGACATAGGCGGGTCCCGAAAAAAGCGTCCCGATGATGTCCGCCATTACCTCATCCAGCCAGTAGTTCCAGATGATTTCCATCAGCGCCGATTTTTTCAGCCCGTACGGGAGTCGGTCGCCGGGTATTTTGAATTTCTCCGGCGAGAGGGCCGAGCGGATTTTTCTGCTCAGCTCGCGCTCATAGCCGATCACGTTATCGAATATGTTATGGCCGATCTCGTGTGGCAGCGCGAGCCAGTTCCAAACCGACGTCGAGCCTCTGCGGGGGATCGAGATCAGCGCGATCGGGTGCTCGTGCGCGTGCGTGTACGTGTAGTAATAATCCTCGCTGCGTCCGAGGAAAGTAAGCGGGAGAGCGTTTTTCGCGTAACGGCTTAATGTGTGCCTCAGGAAAGGGCAATCGAAGAACCAGCGGTAATAATCCTCGCCGAGGATGTCGGTCAGGGCCAGAAGTTCGTTGTAGTTTCCCATCTTCCGCTGGGTGATGAGGCTGCGGTAGGAGCGCCAGAGATGTATGTCCTCCTCCTCGACCCCGTGCTCCTCGAAATACCCAAGGACATCGTCCCATTTGTCCGCATACGCGGCGAGGGTTTTTGTCTGTTTGGCGATTTTTACCCAGCGGCGGACGTCCTCGATTTCCGCGGTGCCTTCACGTTCATGCCCGATCTCCTTGAGCTCGGTTATGTCTCCCAGATGAAACCTTGGACGTCGTATTTTTCGAGGCATAACAAGTTAATCCCGCATTGCGGGTGACGTGTATTGTAGCATAAGCACAGTTCTCTGACACAGAGAAAATTCCTGTCAGGTTACCGGTAGCAGCTATCTTTTTCATCCTTGAAAAAGTAGCTGCTATCCGGGATTCTTTGTATCTTCTGGCGGTGACAGGCGCCCCGATTTCGCCAATCAAGATATGTGATAAAGTGGACTCAAATGCAGGGCGAAATCGGTGTGCCAGTCCCCGCTTTATGTTTTTCAGCGTCCCATCCCTTACCGCTTAAAGAGACCGTAACAAATGTAATAGTGAAAGGTGAACTACCAGGACACGACCTGTCACCAATGCAAACGGCTCACTGACCGCAAGGCTTGACCGAAACTGAAAAAATCATGCGTACATCGCCAATATGTGGTTGTAAATGTTGACATACAACCCGGATAATGATATTTTCAACTTGCTAGTGATTGTTTTCACATGAGATGAAACATCCTGATGTCCAGCAGGTCCTAAAGGACCTTAAGGATAAATGAACGATCAATAGCGGACATTCGGAATTGGCGCTCTTCAAAGGGCTGCACGGCTAATCGCCGCGGCCCTGTTTTTCTTAGGGGGGTGCGGTCCGAATTTAGTTAAACGGTAGTTGACTTCTAACGCCGTTCGATTTTCGGGATATTATGAAATTTGTCCCGACGGGGGGCTTCGATGCCGGATCCGCAGTATTGGCGTAAACCGTTCGACGCAGACAAAATTGTCGTGGAAAACGGGACGGTCTTTATTATCAAAGAACGCTGCAAAGGCTGCGGTTTTTGCGTCGAGTTTTGCCCCCGAAGTGTCCTCGTGCTTTCCACCCAGTTCAATAAAATGGGCTACCATCCTCCCGAGGTGAAACACCCGGACAAGTGCGTCAACTGCGACCTCTGCGAGCGGATATGTCCTGAGTTCGCCATCTATTGCCTTAACCAGGAGGAAATTCTGGAACTCGCTCTTTAACAGGTAAATAAATTGCGAGCGTACAGTTACATATATGGTTAATCCCGATCCGATAGGCGTCCTTACGGGAGTGCATTATCTCGATGGCGATCACGCTGCCGCGGAGGGTGCGTGCGCCGCCGGATGCAGGTTTTTTGCGGGTTACCCGATCACCCCGTCAACTGAAATCGCGGAGCGATGCGCTCACAGGTTCCCGATGATCGGCGGACTGTTCATCCAGATGGAGGACGAGCTTGCAAGCATCGCCGCTGTCCTGGGCGGAAGCTGGGGCGGTGTGAAATCGATGACAGTGACGTCAGGGCCCGGATTCAGCCTGATGATGGAAAATATCGGGCTTGGGATAATGATGGAAGTGCCCTGCGTTATTATCGATGTCCAGCGCGGCGGCCCGTCGACAGGACTTCCAACCCTCCCCGGACAGGCCGACATGATGCAGGCGAAATGGGGGTCGCACGGGGATTACGAGATCATCGCACTCGCCCCGAATTCCCCCCAGGAATGTTTCGACCTGACAATAAAAGCGTTTAATTTATCTGAGCAATGGCGGCTTCCTGTCCTTCTCATGATGGATGAATGTGTCGGACACATGACGGAGAAGGTGGTCATACCCAAGGCTGACAAGATCGATGTCGTTCAGAGGCGTTACACGGATAAATCTCCCGATCAATATTTCCCGTATGAGCCGGAAAGCGATTTAGTGCCGCTGATGGCTCCGATTGGGAAGGGGTACAGGTTTCATACGACCGGTCTTACCCACGACAAGCGCGGGTATCCGGTGATGAACGCAGATACCCAGGAGGAGCTTGTACACCGCCTGATAAATAAGATCGTGAAGAACGTGGATAAGATTATAGAGATCGAAGAGGACGGGGTGGAAGGCGCGGATGTGGTTGTGGTCAGCTACGGCATCTCGAGCAGGGTCGCGATTCCGGCGGTTGAACAGGCCCGTTCGAAAGGGCTTAAGGTCGGCGAACTCAGGTTGATTACGGTCTGGCCGTTTCCTCAGGAGCGAATCCGTGAGCTGGCAGGGAGAATCAGAGCGTATGTAGTTCCCGAACTGAATTACGGGCAGATCGTACTCGAGGTCGAGCGATGCGCCGCGGGCAAGTGCAAAACCAGACTGGTCCCGCATGGGGGCGGATGGGTGCATGATCCGGAAGTTATCTACCAGGCGATAATTGAGGCTGCGAAATGACGGTTACTCAGTCTGAAATAAAACATGCAAATGGAACTCCGGAACACCCCAAGAGCCTTCTATTGCGCATGGACCGCATGCCGCACATCTGGTGCTCGCGCTGCGGAATCGGAATCGCTGTCGGGTGTTTCGCGGCGGCTCTGGAAAAGGCCGGGTTGAGCCCTGATGACATTACGGTCACGAGTGGGATCGGCTGTACCGGACGCACCGCCGGATATGTGAAAGTGGACAGCTTCCACACAACCCACGGACGCGCGATTCCGTTCGCTGTCGGACTCGTCATGGCGCGTCCCGACCTCAAACACGTGGTCTTTTCCGGTGACGGCGACCTTATCAGCATCGGCGGGAACCACTTCATTCACGCTGCTCGCCGCAATCAGGACCTGCTCGTTATCTGCGTTAACAATTTCATCTATGCGATGACCGGCGGCCAACTTGCGCCGACAACGCCCACCACTGCCCGTGCCACGACTGCGCCATACGGGAGCTTCGAGCGGCCGTTTAACCTGCCTGCCTTAGCGGCAGGAGCAGGCGCGGATTACGTCGCCCGATGGACTGCGCTTCATGTTCGAAGGCTGACCGACAGCATCGAAGAAGCGCTTCATCGGGAGGGATTCAGGTTTATAGAGATCATCGCGCCGTGTTCCACTATTTACGCCCGACGTAACAAGCTCGGAACCGGTCTCGACCTGATGAAATATTACTACGAGAACGCTGTAATCGATCATGACGCGAACCTGAATGATCTGGATATCGGGTTCCAGTCGAAAATTATCGTGGGCAAGTTTGTCGACGAGAAACGTCCGAGCTTCTCGGCAGCCATGGACTCGCACATGAGAAAAGTGCTTGGCAATAAGTACGTACCGCCCAAACCGGGAGGCGCGTCATGAGCCACAAGGACGTTGTCATCTCCGGATTCGGAGGTCAGGGCGTGATACTCACCGGCCTGGTTCTCGGGAAGACGGTGAGCATTTATTCGGACGGTTACGCGACCATGACACAGAATTTCGGTCCCGAGGCGCGCGGCGGAGCATGCACCGCGCAGGTTGTTGTCGACGATAAACCTATCAGGTATCCGTACGTGCGCAAGCCGGATATCCTTGTTGCAATGAGTCAGGAAGCATATGAGAAGCATTGTCGGAATCTCTCCAGGGACGGGCTTTTGCTTTACGACGTGGAACTTGTGTCGCCTGACGACGGCATTAATGGAATCAGGTCGTATTCAATCCCGGCGGCGAGATTCGCGGAGGAGCTCGGCAATCCAATGGCGCTGAACATGGTTATGTTCGGCTTCCTCGCCGGGACATCATCGATTGTCGAGCCGGAAGCCGCAAAGAAAGCAATCTCCGTAAGCGTCCCCAGTCAATATATCGAGCTGAACATGACCGCGTTCGATACAGGTTACAAATACGGCAAGGGAGAGCTGGCAAGAGAGGCGATAGAAAAGACAGTTTCGACTCTTCAAAGGAGTTGAAATCCCTCGAAAAGGGATATTGAGATTATATGAACAGGACCATAGTCATACCTGAAGTGGACATTCGCAGGAAATCCGCCGCAAGAATCGCGGAGCTGTCCGGACAGAACATCGCGGGCTGCATCCAGTGCGGGAAATGCACCGCCGGATGCATGTTTGCGTATGAAATGGACCTCGATCCTCATCAGGTAGTCAGGTTGTCGCAACTGGGCATGGTCGATGAACTCGTGAATTCGGAAGCCATCTGGTATTGCGCGACATGCTTCACGTGCGGGAACAGGTGTCCCGTGAAGATCGATATCGCGGCTGTCTCGGAAGCGCTGAGGCTGATAGCATACAGAACCTGCCCGGAGAAATTCGGTCCCGACCATGTGAGCGATTATGACGCTCAAAATGCTCCCCAGCAGGCACTTGTCAGCTTATATCGAAAGCTTGGAATTTGAACGCGGCTAACCACCGCGTTTTTGAACATGCGTATAAAGGCAGAGAAGTATAAATATGAAGGTCGGTTACTATCCCGGATGTACACTGAAGGGCAAAGCCAAATCCCTGGACGATACCACCATGCTTGCGGTCCGCCTTCTCGGGAATGAGCTTGTTGAAATTCCCGACTGGACCTGCTGCGGCGCGACTACACCGCTGACCGAGACGAAAATCGCGAACCTGATCGCGCAGACCCGTCTGCTTGCGAAAACCCGCGACGCAGGTTATGAGGGACTTGTGACGACATGCCCGTTCTGTTTCTCCACATTAAAGCGAGCCAACAAATCTCTCAGGGATGACAGCCTGAAGCGAAGGCGCATGAATACATATCTTGCGGAGGACCAAAGGCTCCGTGATTACGAAATTCCCAAACCGGCATGGGAAGAATACTCGGGTCAGGTCAAAGTCCTCCACATGCTTGAGTGGCTTCGTGATGAAATCGGATTTGAATATATAAGCCGCGCTGTAAGGCGCCCGCTCAGCGATCTGAGGGTCGCGCCGTTCTACGGATGCCAGCTGCTGAGGCCGTCCGAAGATCTTGCCCTATGCGACCCGGAAAACCCGGTCATCCTTGAGGATTTTCTGCGGGTCATCGGCGCCGATACTCTCGATTTCCCCGCGAGGATCGACTGTTGCGGAAGTTATCTGTCGATCGCGAAACCGTCCGCCGCACTGAGAGCGAGTTTCAGGATTCTGGATGCCGCGCGGCGACTCGGCGCCGATGCGATTATCGTTACCTGCCCGCTCTGCTTCTACAACCTGGACAGCGCCCAGCCCAGGATGCTTGCCGAATTCGCGGATTTCCGGACAATTCCGGTTTTATATTTTACGCAGTTGCTTGCGTTCGCTCTCGGCTCCCCGATGGAACTGCTTGGGCTCGATTCACACACGGTCGATCCAAAGCCTGTTCTTATGAAAATAAAACGGACTGCGGGGGTGGAGCCATGAGTCAACCCGCCCAGCGCATCGGCCTGTTTATCTGTCACTGCGGACGAAATATCGCGGACACTGTCGATGTCGAGGATCTCGCGAGGGTATTCAGGGAAGAGGGCGAGCTGACCGTTGTCGAGCATTACACATACCTTTGCTCCGATCCCGGACAGAATCTGATCCTGAACGCGATCAAGAGCAAACGTCTCGACGGTGTCGTTATCGCGAGCTGTTCCCCGATTCTGCATGAGGAGACGTTCCGTGCGGTGGCTGAAGCGGGAGGCATGAACAAGTATAAGGTCGATATCGCGAATATCAGGGAGCAATGCTCCTGGGTTCACGACAGGACTCCGGAGACGACAAACAAGGCCGAATCGATCATCAGGGCGTCAATCGCCAAGGTCCGCCACTCGCAGCAGCTACAGCCCATAAAATCACCGGTTGTAAAGCGCGCGCTGGTTATCGGAGCCGGTGTGGCCGGCATACAGGCCGCGCTCGACATCGCCACTGCCGGAATAGAAGTCGTGCTGGTGGAGAAAAATCCGTCGATAGGCGGACACATGGCGCAGTTGTCGGAAACCTTCCCGACCTTCGACTGCTCGCAGTGCATCCTCACCCCGAAAATGGTCGAGGCCAGCCGAAATCCGCTTATAAGCCTGTATACATACTCTGAAGTTGAACAGGTTTCGGGATCGATGGGCGATTTTCACGTGAAAATTCGCGAGAAACCCAGATATGTATATACCGATAAGTGTACATCATGCGGCGATTGCACACGAGTCTGCCCTGTCGTGGTGCCCAGCGAATTCGACATGGGCCTGCAATCCAGAAAAGCGATCTATATCCCGTTCCCGCAGGCCGTACCGGCAGTTTATACTCTTGACGTGGACAACTGCCTTGGTTTGTTTCCGCTCGCGTGCGGGAAATGCCGCGACGCGTGCGGCGCGAAAGCGATTAATTACGACATGAAGCCGAAGATTTTCGAGGAGCATGTCGGGGCAATTGTGGTCGCGACCGGATTCGACCTTTACCCAATGAATAATCTCGGAGAGTACGGATACGACAAAATCGCCGATGTCATCGACGGACTGTATTTCGAAAGACTTGTTTCAGCGTCCGGACCAACGCTCGGTGTTGTCAGACGCCCGTCGGACGGGAAAATCCCGAAGGAAATAGTATTTATCCAATGCGCGGGATCGAGGGAGCCGGAACGTCATAAGGGTTACTGCTCGAAAATCTGCTGCATGTACACCGCCAAGCAGGCCATGTTGTACCAGCGCCGCGTACCGGGCGGACAGTCGTATATTTTCTACATCGACGTGCGAGCCGGCGGACGGGACTACGAAGAATTTTACCGCCGCGCGCTCGACGAAGGCGTTATTTATATCCGGGGCAAGGTGTCGAAGGTTTATCAGGAGGATGGGAAGATCGTGGTTCGAGGGGCGGACACGCTTGCGGGGGGACCGGTTGAGGTTAAAGCTGACATGGTCGTTCTCGCGACAGCGATGGAACCGTCGCGCGGGATTAAGGACACAGCCCACAAGCTCGGTATACAGTGCACAGCGGACGGCTGGGTCAGGGAGATTCACCCGAAACTCAGGCCTGTTGAAGCGGTCACGCCGGGAATTTACCTTGCCGGGACCGCGCAGGGCCCGAAGGATATCCCTGAGACCGTAGCGCAGGCGTCCGGGGCTGCGTCGAAAGTGATCGGGCTGCTCAGCAGGAGTGAGATTACGAAGGACCCGCTGGTGGCGGTTGTGGAAGAGGAACATTGCGTGGGCTGCAAGATGTGTCTGATGCAGTGTCCGTTCAGCGCGCGTGAATGGGTCGAGGACCGGCATGTCGCTGTCGTCAACGCGGTGCTGTGCGAGGGCTGCGGTGTCTGCGCTGCCGGATGCCCGTCCGGCGCGACAACTCAGGCGGGATTTACGAATCAACAAATTTACGCTCAGCTTGCCGCGTTACTTTACGAGTCGCCTGGAATGATCCACCGGACCCTCGGTATCAATGACCCGATCCGTCCTGATGAGATCGCAGTCAACGAAACCGACACCGAGCCGGTCAAGGCGCTGAAATAGGGGAGGGGGTAAAGAAAGGCTGAGTGAATGTAAATCGGACAGGTACATCCAAGGAGTTTTTATAAAGTGGCTATCGAAACGATACCGATTGAAGTTAAACAGAAAAGGGACAACGAAAAAATGGATTCACGGACGATCCCGATTCACGTGATGGGCCGCCGTTATCTGGTGCCGGACGACCTCACGATCATGAAAGCCATGGAGTATGCCGGTTACCAGCTCACAAGGGGCTGTGGATGCCGCGGCGGGGTCTGCGGGGCATGCGCGACCGTATTCAGGCTGCCGGACAGCCACCGGATCGAGGTCGGGCTTGCCTGCCAGACCATGGTCCGGCCCGATATGTTTCTCGCCCAACTCCCGTTCTTCCCGCAGAACAAAGCGGTCTATGATGTCGAGGAACTGAGGCCGGAGCAGGGGACGGTCGCGAGGGAGTATCCGGAAATTTTTAAATGCATCGGATGCGGCACATGCACTCGAAGTTGCCCTCAGGACGTCGAGGTAATGGACTACATGGCCGCCGCGATTCGAGGGGATATCGCACGGGTCGCGGAGCTGTCGTTCGACTGCGTGATGTGCGGTCTCTGCACAGCCCGATGTCCCGCTGAGGAAGCGCAGCCGCTTGTGGCGATTTTGTCGAGACGAATATACGCGCGGCACATCGCTCCGAGAGCGGCGCACCTTGCCGAAAGGGTGCGTCAGGTCGAAAACGGCCGCTATACTGCCGTGATTGAGGGGCTGATGGATACGCCTGTGGAGACACTCAAGGCGCTCTACACAAATCTCGAGAAGGAGCCGGACCTCCCGGATCCCAACTGGCGTCCGAATGACACAAAATTCCTGTAGACAGAGAAGTCTCCGGTTTAAACAGATACATTTAATGATGCAGAGGATTCAAAATGCCATATCCCGAGGAATTTAAGGAATTAATCAAAGTCGTAGAAAAGACGCGCCCGGATCGCGTCATAGATAAACGCCGCGGCAGGGAATTTCCTGCGCTCTCGCTGGCGGAGCGCGAGGACCGTCTAAAAAAATACCATCCTGATTATAAATTCGACGCGACCAGAGAGATTAGAATCGGGGTCTCGAAGGGTTATGGGATCAGTCCGGAAATTGTTGACACTCTGGAAGCTCGCAGCCGACTCGTTCCTGATGAGATCGACCTCTCTAAGCCGGACCATGAAACCGATGTGCTCGTTATCGGCGGCGGTGGCGCGGGATCGTCCGCAGCCCTTGTCGCCGCGAGTCTGGGCGCGAAAGTTTTGATCGCCACGAAACTCCGACTTGGCGACGCAAACACAATGATGGCTGAGGGCGGCATCCAGGCGGCAAGCAAGCTCGAGACCGACAGCCCGTATTATCATTATCTTGACGTGATGGGCGGAGGTCATTTCACAAACGATCCCGATCTCGTAAAAACGCTTGTAACGGATGCTCCAAAGGCGCTCGCCTGGCTCGAGAGGCTCGGGACGATGTTCACCAAGGACCCGGATGGAACGCTTCGCACCATGCACGGGGGCGGTACGTGCCGTAAGCGCATGCACTACGCGGGCGACATCACAGGCGCCGAGATAATGCGGACGCTTAGGGACGAGGTCAGGAACCATCCGGACAATGTAGACATCATCGAATTTTCTCCCGCGGTCGAATTGATACTGGATGACGAGGGCAATTGCGCCGGCGCGGTCCTTTTTAACCTCGATACCGAGGAGTATGTTGTTGTTCGGGCGAAGGCGGTTGTGCTTGCGACGGGCGGCAGCGGAAGACTTCATATCCGCGGTTTTATGACTACAAATCATTACGGCGCGACCGGTGACGGGCTTGTCATGGCTTATCACGCGGGTGTCCCGCTCGTATTTCTGCATTCGGTCCAATACCACCCGACCGGCATCGTTTTCCCCGAGCAGGCCGAGGGAATTTTAATCACCGAAAAATTCCGGGGAGCAGGCGCGCATGTCGTTAATGTTGAAGGAAATCAATTTGTATATGAGCGCGAGCCCAGGGATGTCGAGGCCGCCAGCCTTATCAGGGAATGTTCGGACGATGTCGGCAAAGGCGTGCGCACGACCACAGGAAAAGTCGGCGTCTGGCTCGACAGCCCCATGCTCGACATCCTCAATGGAACCGGTTATGTGAAGAAAGAATTTCCGGGTAAGTACATTTTATTTAAAAGGTATGGAATCGACATTTCGAAGGAGCCGATGCTGATCTACCCGACCCTCCATTACCAGAACGGAGGAGTTAAGATAAAGAGCGACACCACAACCGGCGTGTATGGATTATTTGCGGCAGGGGAGGTGTCGGGCGGTATCCACGGCGAGAACAGGCTGATGGGAAACAGCCTTCTGGATGTCACGGTGTTCGGACGTATCGCCGGAAAGAACGCAGCCGAATTCGCGATTGGTCGGGAGATGCCTTCGGGTCTGAACCTCGACCATGTCAGGGCTTATCACCGGGAGCTTGATGAAGCGGGAATCGAGTCGGGACGAACGGCTCCCGTAATTCTGCCGGACTACACTAACCCGGATGTCAAAGAGCGTCGGGTGATTGTGGGTCCATAAAATATATTGGACATGTCGGATACTTTGGAGAAGTTGACAGATGAAAGCGATCCGGATTTGGGCCTCGAATCGCCTTAAAGCGCTTATTAATAAATTTTCTGTTATGCTTAATGTATGTTAGGCGAAAAAAAGTAAGCCTAATGTTAAATTAGGCTTACAGAAAAGATTCGGCATCCTGGGCTATCTCAGGATGTCATTTTTTTGCCCTACTTTTTTCTCCGACCGTAGGGCGACTGGTTGGTTGGCTTCAGCGAAATCCCCAACTCGCTGGCTTTCGAGTAAACTGCTTCTGGTGTACGCCCTGTCTTAATCCCGATAACACGGGTTGGCGTATTTCCATCGGCCAATTTCTCAACAAGCCTTTCATCTTCCGATGACCACGGTTTCCCATGGTTTTTTGGCGTCTTCGCCATAGGTGGTTAACCTCCTTTCGCTAGATTTTTTCCCAAATATCGGAAATTGTCTCACATGCTGCCTTGATATCACCGAGCAGCCTTGCGCCAATTCTAGCTCCTTTGTAATCTTTGCCTCTTGGCACATCGAAGAACATTACGTCTGCACTTTTTACGTACGGGCTTGCTGCACTGGATGCCTCGAACATGCATTGAGTAATAATTTTAATCACCCTTTGCTGGGGTTCTTTATTTGAGAACTCCAATTTGATTAACCTTTCTCGTCCTCGTTCAATGACATACAAATCAGGCCAAGTTGAAATACTGACATCAGAGAACTCCAACTTGAATGTTTTGGGATGTAAAACTTCGAAGTTGCGAGAACCGAAGTTAGCCTCGTATTGACGTAAGGCCCGAGCGTTATTCCTTAAGCGGGTTTGCGTTTTCCCGTCAGCAAGATTAGCACGGCGTGTAAGATGTTGTGATTGTTCTTCTAACCAACCAAGATAGCTGGCTTGTTTGTGGTAAGAATGAATAAGATCTCGTGCTTCCTGATAATAAAGTATTTTAGCCTTGCTCTCAGGATCATCAGGATGCTTGTAATCATACAGAATTTTACGTCGTTTTTTGTCGTTGGCGGTCATAAAATCCGCCAAACCTTTCACAGAAAGTTTTATCATGTGAAAACCTCCGGTAGAATTTTTTCTTTCTCCTGCGAATTCTCCAAGTACGCTCCTTCGTCATTGTCTTCCTCCGGTTGTTGTTTATGTTCAATTCACGAATTTCTTTTTCAACTACACCCGCTGGTTGAGCCGCATTCCATGCAACGGTAACACGACCCGTTGCGCACCATCATCGCGCCGCAGTCCGCGCATAACGGAGCGTCCTCCTGTCCGACGAACAGCCCGATGCCCTTCTCCATCGCGAGACGTTCGTTGTCGGAGAGGTCGAGCGCGAGCTGCTCCACAGACAGTACTTCGGCGTCATGTGAATGCTTTTTGATCTCGTCTTTCGTGACCTCGCTATTTTCCTGCTTCAGGAATTTGAGTCCGAGCCATCGGAAGATGTAGTCCACGATGCTCTTCGCGATTTTGATGTCTGGATTTCTGGTAAATCCCGCGGGCTCGAACCTCATGTGCGAGAATTTATTGACCAGGACCTCGAGCGGAACCCCGTACTGGAGCATGATCGACGTCATCGTGGCGATGGTGTCCATCAATCCCGAAATCGTCGACCCCTGCTTCGCCATCGTGATGAAAATTTCGCCCGGCATCCCGTCCTCGTAAAGTCCGACCGTGAAATAACCCTCATGCGCGCCCGCGATCGAGAACTTGTGAGTGATCGACTTTCGCTCGTCCGGGAGCCTTCTCCTCTGCGGCTTCCACTCGTCCTTTTTCTTTTCCTTCTGGAGCGACGTCGTCAGGGGCTGGATGCGCTTGCACCCGTCGCGGTAGATCGCTATCGCCTTCAGCCCGAGCTTCCATCCCTGCTCGTACACGTGCATGATGTCTTCCACCGATGCGTCGTTCGGCATGTTGACGGTTTTCGAAATCGCGCCAGTGATGAATGGCTGCACCGCGGCCATCATTCGCACATGCCCCATGTATTGAATCGACCTCCGTCCCGTGATCGGCCTGAACGCGCAGTCGAAAACCGGCAGGTGCTCGTCCTTCAGGTCCTCAGCGCCCTCTATTGTGTCGTTTTCCTCGATGAATTCGAGAATTGACGAAACTTCCTCCCCGTTGTAACCAAGCCTCTCGAGCGCGAGCGGGACAGTGTTGTTGACAATTTTCAGAACACCGCCGCCGACAAGTTTCTTGAACTTGACGAGGGCGATGTCGGGCTCGACTCCGGTGGTGTCGCAGTCCATCATGAACCCGATGGTTCCTGTCGGGGCGAGCACTGTCACCTGGGCGTTCCTGAATCCGTGGCGCATTCCGAAATCGCAGACCCGGTCCCAGACATTGTTCGCCTCATCCCACATTTTCACCGGGATATAAGCGGGATCGATCCTGCGGGCGGCGTCGCGATGTTTTTTCATCACGCGGAGAAACGGCACCCGATTTTCCTCATAAGCCGGGTACGCTCCGAGGCGTTCCGAAATCAGCGACGACGCGTGATAAGCCTCGCCTGTCATAAGCGCAGTGATCGCCGCCGCGGTACCCCGTCCACGGTCCGAATCGTACGGGTACCCGAGGCTCATCAGCAGGGCGCCGAGATTTGCGTAGCCGAGTCCGAGCGGACGGAAGTTATGGCTGTTGATTGTGATCGCGTCGTTAGGGTAGTGGGAGCTGTCGACGATGATTTCCTGGGCGAGGATCGTGAGCCTGACGGCATGTCTGAATCCCTCGACATCGAAATCGCCGTTTTCGTCCGCGAACTTAAGAAGATTGAGGCTGGCGAGATTGCACGCGGAATCGTCGATGAACATATATTCGCTGCACGGATTCGATGCGTTTATGCGCGCCGAATTCGGGCACGTGTGCCAGTCGTTTATAGTCGTATCGAATTGCACGCCGGGATCCCCGCAGAGATGCGCCGCCTGCGCGATCTCGCGCCAGAGGTCCCGCGCGCGGAATTTTTCGAAGATCTGCCCCGACGTCACCGTGCGGGTGGCCCATTCCCGGTCGTCAAGCACAGCGTCCATGAAGTCGTCCGTCACCCGGACGGAATTATTCGAGTTCTGATAAAAGACCGAGCCGTACGCCTCACCGCCGAGGCTGCCGTCGTAACCGGCGTCGATCAATGCCCACGCTTTTTTCTCCTCGTGGACCTTGCTGTTCACGAATTCGCGGATGTCCGGGTGGTCGGCGTTCAGTATGACCATCTTGGCCGCGCGTCGCGTTTTTCCGCCGGATTTAATGACCCCCGCGAATGCGTCGAATCCCCGCATGAAGCTGACCGGACCGCTCGCGACCCCGCCGGACGCGAGCTTCTCGCGCGACGACCGAATCGGGGAAAGGTTCGTGCCGGTGCCGGAGCCGTACTTGAACAGCATCCCCTCGGTCTTGGCGAGGCCGAGTATGGATTCCATGCTGTCCTGCACGGAATTAATAAAGCACGCGGAACATTGCGCCTGTTTTTCGATTCCCACGTTGAACCAGACGGGGGAGTTGAACGCCATCTGCTGGTGCAGGCAGAGGTATTTCAGCTCCGCCTCGAAAGTGTCGGCCTCCTCAGGCGTCAGGAAATAACCGTCCTGACGGCCCCAGTCGGCGATTGTCCTGACGACGCGGTCGATGAGATGCCTCAAAGATTTCTCGCGACGCTCCGAATTCAAAGGGCCGTGGAAATATTTGCTGGCCACGATATTGGTGGCCAACTGGCTCCAGAACGTAGGCATCTCCACGCCCTTCTGCTCGAACACGGCTTCGCCTGTGTCCGATGAAATGAGCGCGTGACGGTCCTCCCATTCGACCTCGTCGAACGGGTCGATCCCGGGAGTCGTAAAATGCCTGTCAAATATCCTGTTTGCTACTCTTTGACGGGGCCGCCGTTTTGCGGCTTTGTCATGGTCCCCCGATGTTGCTTGCTCTGCTTTTTGTCGTTCATCCATCTTGTAACCCCTCAGTTGACATCATACAATATTTTGTGAAAAATTTGTTAAAAATGTATAACTTTAAAACAAAAATCTTGTAAGTTACTTTCATTTTGAGGGGAAAATTCCCCTACCATCGTCCTCTCAGGACCATAACCTTGGAGGACGAAGCTGCTGTACTTACGTGTACATTCTTTTAGTGAGTCCGTCGGTACGAGTTTGCCGTCAAGCTACTACACGATGCGGTCCCCACTTCAGGGTACTACATTGCCCGGGAATGGCTGATAAATCGCAGAGATACCCCTCTCTCTCCCATTCCCCACCAGATCGACTTTCCTGCACTCTCGAAGGCGCTTGTAATCGATCTTAGTCTATTTTATTAAAACTCTCTGCCCGATCCTTACGTGCCTAAAATGCTGCTCACGTAAAAATTCATTTCGCTATTCCGAAATATCATAATCCGCACCGTCTGTCAAGTTAGACCAAAAAACACCGATTTCTCGAATCACCATTCGCATGTATAACTTTAAGGCTAAAAACCGGACATTTTGGCACTAAAAATTGAGATTCCAAGATCCGCCTGATTGCTGCCGTTTAAGTCCGTTTAACTCCGGCCATAGCTAGTTCGTCACAAAAATAATTCAGATTTTTTAAATATTTTTTTGTTATTTCTGTTTTCATCGCTAATCGACGCCGATTTCCTCGATTTTCCAATTCCCGTTCGCGCACTTTGCATGCCGCCTGTGTTAAAATCCCTCCGTCTTAAATCCGATTAACCACAAACCCTTCTCCGGAGGCTCCTCCAATGTTCAAACCGTCACTCAGACTGATATTTTTCGGATCAATAATCCTGTTACTTTCTCTCACGGGTTCTATGGCAAGCCCTGTACGGTCCCAGCATACACCGACATGGCAGACCGACAAGCGCGACCTTCTCGGCGAAGCGCTCGACTCGGTCGGCTTTACGAGAGAGGACCTCGGGTATCGTCCCGAAGGCTACTGGGCGCGATTCCCCCGCGTGCCGTATGTTCTTCCATTTTTCTACTCGCTCCTAAGCGAGCCTATGAGGGTTTACGACTACACGCGAACAATGGGAAATGCCGTGGAGAGGTTCCTCGACCCCGCGATGACTGGCGAGAAAAGAATGGACGGCGTAACGTCTCCGGACAGGCTTCATCAGCTTATCTATTTCCTCGCGGTGGAGCGAAGGGTGGACGGATTTCGATCTTACTCGACAAATCTTCTTCCCAGAGCCGATGAGGAAACCCCGCTCCTCGACGCGATACGTAAGGTTTACATCGCCGCTGACGACCAGCTTCTGAGAACATCGTTCGGAGCGCCCCCCGTATGGCCGAACGCTGAGACCGATGTTTTAGACCAGCTCGAAGGCGTCGACCCAGCGTTCGAAAAAATCATCGCGGAATGTATCCTGAACGCGCTCGACGCACGTGTTTGGAGAGACTCCGCAATCAGGAGAATTCCCCAGGAGACAATCGACGATGTTTTTTACATAAGGGATTTCGCACAGACCCAGGGTGACGGGATCGTCTATTACGGGCAGGTGGATGACTGCGCGATGCTGATCGACGAGCAGTCGATGGCGTACTCCGCGATGAAACTCGCACAGGCCACAGAAGACTGCCGGTATGCTCTGGAAGCCTACCTCGCAGAAAATCCGACCGCGGGAATATTTTCGTTCGAAACCCCGACGCCGTACGGACGCATAGTGATCGGCGGACGAGGTCATGATTCGCATGAATACGATGATTACTTCATCCTTATCGACCTCGGCGGCAATGACACTTACACCGGACCGGTCGGAGCGACAACACGTCCCGACATCGGCGTAAGCCTCTGCCTCGATCTCGAGGGCGATGACATTTACGAATACGATTCGATCACGTGTCCGTCGCAGGGAGCCGGACTTCTCGGTAACGGGGTCCTCTACGACGCGTTTGGAGACGATAAATATCACTCGAAACAAATGGCTCAGGGCGCGGGATTTTTCGGCACCGGAGTTTTATACGACGGCGACGGAACAGACGAATACATTATGGAAGTAAGCGGGCAGGGTGCGGGATTTTTCGGACATGGACTCTGCCTCGACTCCGGCGAGGGCGATGATTATTTCGGACTTTACGGCGAAGGGCAGGGATACGGCGGCTGCTACGGTGTCGGGATCATCGCGAACTGGGCGGGTAATGATCATTATTACGCCGAACCGTACGCCAGCGTTGTGAATCGCGGCGACTATCACTCGAGTTTCGACATCAACGTCTCGAACGCGCAGGGCGTGGGGTCGGGACGTCGCGGCGACGGAACCGACGGTCATTCTTGGGCGGGCGGACTCGGCTTCATCGCAGATATCCGCGGCAGCGACACATACGAAGCCGGAAACTTCTCGCTTGGTACGGGATACTGGTTCGGTACAGGCCTCATGTACGACAAGGAGGGCGACGATTTATATAAGTCCGTCTATTTCACGCAGGCGTCGGGGGCGCACTACTGCATCGGCGCGATTGTCGACGAGGCGGGGAACGACCGTCACGACCTCTTCGGAAACGCAGGCGCAGCGCTTTCGTTCGGCTGGGACTTTTCGGTCAACCTGCTTGTCGACAAATCGGGCGACGATTTTTATAAATCCAACATAATTTCAATCGGGTGCGCCGACATTCGCTCGAACGCGTTTTTCTTCGACCTCGCCGGTAACGACCATTATGTCGCGCAGCAGAACGGGCAGTGCATGGGCGGGGTCGATTTCCAGACGTACGACACTCCGCACCCACTGAGTCCGTTTTACCAGTACTGCAACTCCATCGGGCTATTCATCGATGCCGGAGGCGAGGACATTTACGAAGAATGGATACAGGAGACGGTTGGCGAGGGTGAGGAAGCTGAGACCATCGATACATTCGTTCCGTCGGAGCGTTGGGGCAACAACATGCGCTGGGAGAATCCCGCCCCGGACGCCGAAACGTACGGTTACGATAATTACGGCATCGGGTGGGACCTTGAAGGTGGCGAGGACGCGATAATCCCCGACGTAACCTGGCTCGATCCGCCTCCGGTTGAGGAAGAAGTGGAGGGATAGACTGTAGCCCGAGGAACCATTCCTCGGGATTTTTTTTATTGACAAACAAAATCCCGGCGATTGGTTCCTGGACCTCCGTCGCTATGACACCAATCAGCACGGCGGCTTCGGCCTGGAGTGCACAGTTGCCTGGCTCTCAGGAGTGCATTCGATACGTGAGTGGGACCGTTCCCGAGGACAATAGAGAAGGTGTAATACCCGATTAAGTATAATTTATTGTTGGAATTCAAAGTATAGAGGGATATAATCGCCAGAAGGCTTGACAAGTTGTTTGGCCATAGCTATACTTATGTTTAGGTTACTGGCTTGACGAAAGGGCACTCGAAATTCAGACAACCGGAGTTTTTAACCGACAATGACGAACCGGTTCATAGAATTCGCTGCCCTATTCATGGATTCATCCATTTCTCTAAGAACGAGCGCAAGGTCATTGACCATCCCGTTTTTCAGAGATTGAGATATATACGCCAACTCGCTTTGACTGAATTTGTTTATCCTGGAGCGACTCATACAAGGTTTGAGCATTCTTTGGGTGTAATGGAAGTTGCTACCAGGGCATTCGATAAGCTAGCCGCCAACAATGGGGATTTGTTGGAGAGCACTTTCAAGTCATTTGGGGCTTTTAAAAAAGACCCCATGGCAAAGGCACGACAACTGCTTAGGCTTGCAGCGTTATTACACGACATAGGCCATGCTCCTTTCTCACATGCTGCGGAAGAAGTATTTTGTCGTGATATTGGCGGTAAACATGAAGCTCTGACTGAGCGCTTGCTTAAAGAGGATTTTGGGAAATTTATCGATCGCATTTACTGGGCAGGTTGCTCCGAGCTAATCGCTTCGACAATTAGCAAAGAATTGGCTCCGCAGTTGAAGGTTATCGTTGATATTGTGTCTGGAGAAATGGATGCGGATAGGATCGATTACCTTATACGGGATTCTCATCACTGCGGGGTTAGCTATGGGATTTTCGACTACATAAGGATGCTCGAATGTCTGGAGCTTTATGAACCGGAACCAGGGACGCTTGAAATTGCACTGCACCGGGATGGTTTGCATACATTCGAAGCACTGATTTTAGCCAGGTATCAGATGAACACTCAGGTCTATTTTCACAGAGTGAGGCGCATATACGATTATTACCTAAAGGAATATCTCAAAGCTTTAGGTCCAGATTGCCCTACAACATTTACTAAGCCGCGCGTTATCTGGGCATTTTTTAATAACATGAAAGGGGACTCGAATTGTAAAAGGATGTTATCAATTCAGGATACCTGCGTATTGTCCTGACAGCCCTTGAGAGTCTTACCCCCAAC